>JAABUR0100001756.1_pt1 | contig 36868 bp, 35 predicted proteins | sample 5560091 | NCBI WGS metagenome assembly JAABUR01 (sample SAMN10711879, study PRJNA513375) | rock metagenome | isolation source: Antarctica rocks | place: Antarctica: Victoria Land, University Valley sud | reverse complement strand
GCGCGGTGCGCGCCAACCCCCACCCAGCCTGGACGTGGGGCGCCCCGAGCTGCCCTGGCGCCGATGATCAAGGAGTACCTAAGTGGAAACCCCCTTTCCGGTTAATACCTCCTGGGTGTTCGGACACCGGCTAGGCCCCCCCGCCCTGCTGGGCTCGATGGGCCGGGTGGCCTCCTCAGTGGACAACTCGATGATCGAGTCGTTCTGGTCCACCATGCAGCGAACTGCTCGATACACGATCCTGGGAGGCACCCGGCGGCTTGCCGGGGCACGGTGACGGAACCGCGGAAGAGGCCCTCCTCTCTTGCGGCAACCCAAGCAGCCCCTCTCGCTCGGGCACCGGTTAGTGTGACCGCACACGCGGCCGTGACGGGCCCAAGGAGGCCTGGTGGAGGCACGAATGCGCGAGTGGCCCGGGATCACCGTTGAGCGCCCGGAGCCGGGCATCCTTCTGGTCACGCTCAACCGGCCCGAGCGGTTGAACGCGCTGACCTTCGAGATGTTCGACGCGCTCACCGACCTGTGTCGCGAGGTCGAGGACGATGCGTCGGTACGGGTCATGGTGCTGACCGGCGCCGGACGCGGGTTCTGTGCCGGGCTGGACCTCGACGCGGTCAACGCCCTGCTGTCGATGAGCCCCTCGGACTTCCTGCGTGGCCAGGAGACCTGGTCGGGCGTGTCCCTGGCGCTGCGCCGGCTGACGACTCCCGTCATCGCCGCGGTCAACGGGGCCGCCGCGGGGGCGGGGATGTCGATCGCCCTCGCCTCCGACATGCGCGTGGCCTCCACCAAGGCCAAGTTCAACGCTGCCTTCATCCGGGTCGGCCTCACCGGCGGTGACATGGGCAGCTCCTGGCTGCTGCCGCGCATCGTCGGGCTGGGCATCGCCAACGAGCTTCTGATGACCGGCCGGTTCGTCGACGCCGACGAGGCGGGCCGCATCGGCCTCGTCAACAAGGTCGTCGAGCCCGACGAGCTCCTCCCCGCTGCATACGAGCTGGCGCGGCAGGTGATGGCCAACAGCCCCTTCGGCGTGCGCCTCACCAAGCAGGTCGTCCAGGCCAACCTCGGCGCCGCGACGCTCGAGGCGGGCGTGGAGCTCGAGAACCGCAACCAGGCGCTCGCTGCGTCAGGGAGCCAGATGCGCGAGGCGCTCGAGGCGTTCCGCGCCGGGCGGCCGGCGGACTACACCTCGTCTCAAGGCTAAAGCGCGTACGCCTGCCGCGCGGCCTCCGCGAGGACGAGCACCTTCTGCGCCTCACCCTCGACATCCACCGTGTGGTCGGTGCCCATCGCCCCGGACCGGTAGCGGGCGTAGATCCCCTCGTGGATGCAGGCCAGCCGCCAGAGCGAGAACGACACGTACCAGGGCAGATCCGAGACGTCGGCACCCGTCGAGGAGGCATACCGCGACGCCATCTCCGCCCGCCCCAGATACCCGGGATGCCCGGACGGCGACGGATAGAGCTCGGGCTCCCCGACATCGCGCCACGTGGCGAGCAGCCAGCCCACGTCGGCCAGGGTGTCGCCGAGGGCGGCCAGCTCCCAGTCGAGCACCGCTCGCACCGAGCCCTCCGGCCCGAGCAGGACGTTCCCCATCCGGTAGTCGCCGTGGACGAGTCCCGTGCGGCGCTGCGGCGGCACGTGTGCCGCCAACGTCGCGTGGACCTCGTCGATGAGCGGCACGTCGCGCTCGGTGGACGAGGCGAACTGCCGCAGCCAGCGGCGCAGCTGACGCTGCAGGTAGTCGGCCCGCGGGCCGAGGTCGCCCAGGCCGACCGCGTCGACGTCGACCGCGTGCACGGCGGCGAGGACGTCGATGAGGTCGGCGCTCGCGGCCGTGCGGGCGGGCTCCGCGACGTGCTGACCTTCGTCATGGGTGGCGACCCCCGACCCGTCGACGAAGTCCATGACGAAGAACGGGGCGCCGAGCACGTCGCCGTCGGTGTCCACCCCGACCACCCGAGGCACCGGCACGTCAGTGCCGGCCAGCGCCGCCATGATGCGCGCCTCCCGGGCGACGTTGTGGGCGCTCGGCAGCGCGGAGTGCGGGGGTCGGCGCAGCACCCACCGCGAGCCCGCGGCATCGCTCACGGCATACGTGAGGTTCGACAGTCCGCCGGCGATGAGCCGCATCGTCAGCGGCCCACGGACCTGCGCACCGGCCCGCTCCAACCAGGCGGTGATCCGCTCGAGCTCCGTGCCCATGTGTGATGACACCGGTCAGCCGAGGGGGAGCAGGGGTTCGCGACGCAGCTCGACCCGGGCCAATGACCGCAGGTGCACCTCGTCGGGGCCGTCGAACAGGCGCATCGCCCGATGCCAGCCCCACATCGCAGCGAGCGGGGTGTCGTCGCTGACCCCGGCTCCACCGTGGACCTGGATGGCCCGGTCGATGACGGCGAGGGCAGCCCGGGGGGCGGCGATTTTGGCCATGGCCACCAGGTCGCGGGCGGCGGCGTTGCCCTCTCGGTCGATGACCTCCGCCGCCTCGAGGCAGAGGAGCCTGGCCTGCTCGATGGCCAGACGCGACTCGGCGACCTGCTGCTGCACCACCCCCTGGTCGGCGAGGGGCGATCCGAAGGCCACCCGTTCGTGCGACCGGCGGACCATCAGGGCCAGCGCCCGCTCGGCGGCGCCGAGAGCTCGCATGCAGTGGTGGATCCGCCCGGGTCCGAGCCGGGCCTGGGCCGCGGCGAACCCACCCCCGATGTCACCGAGGACGTTGCTGGCCGGCACGCGGACGGCGTCGAAACGGATCACGCTGTGACCCTGCTGGTCCTGGCGACCGAAGACCGTCGTCGACCGCTCGACGACCACCCCGGCGGCGTCCCTCGGCACCAACACCATGCTGTGCCGCCGGTGCCGGGCGGCCCCCGGGTCGCTGACCCCCATGACGACCAGGAGCCGGCAACGCGGGTCGGACGCGCCACTCGCCCACCACTTGCGGCCGGTGATGACGAGGTCCTCACCGTCTCGTTCGATGCGGGACGCGATGTTGGTGGCGTCGCTGCTGGCCACGTCAGGCTCGGTCATGGCGAAGGCGGAGCGGATCTCGCCATCCAGCAACGGTCGCAGCCACTGCTCCTGCTGGTCCGGGCGTCCGACGAGGTGCAGCAGCTCCATGTTGCCGCTGTCGGGGGCCTGACAGTTGAGCACCTCGGGCGCGAGGTCCTGGCTCCACCCGCTCAGCTCGGCCAGCCGGGCGTACTCCGTCTGGGTCAGCCCGGACTCCGCCGGCAGGAACAGGTTCCACAGCCCCTGCGCCTTCGCCTCGGCTTTGAGCTCCTCGACGATGGGCGGCACGGTGTGGTCGTGCGGGCCCGCCGCCTCGCGGTATGCGTGGTAATCGGCTTCGCCGGGAATAACCCGGTAGCGCATGAAGGGCATGAGGCGCGTGTAGGCCTCGTCGGCCGATAGCCGCGGGCGGTCCTCGTGCTCGCGAGGGCTGGTGTGAGGCGACGTTGCCATGACGACCCTTCGTCCGGACCCGGGGCGATCGGTTAGAACGTCAACCGGTCGCTGTGGGGGTGGGTTGCACTCGACGACCCCATCGGCCGCGATTGGTCCAACCATAGGCTTGACTGCGCCTCGGGTGTGGGTCACGATGACTGGCACGACACGCCCGTGACGCGCGTGATGTGTTCCTTTCACTGTCGAAAGAGCTGGAGAGCCTCATGCGCCGTAGCCACGTGATCGTCGCCCCCTTGCTGGGACTTGCCCTCGTGGGCCTCGCCGCGTGTGGCGAGGGCGGCGCCAGCGGCGGCACCGCGACCGGGGGGTCGGGCGCCTCGGGCCAGGCGGGTGGAGCGGCGATCAAGATCGGGGAGATCAACCCTTTCAGTGGCGCCCAGGCGTCCGGCGGCAATGCGGTCGACCAGGGCTACCAGCTGGCGGTCGACGAGGTGAACAAGACCGGCGGCGTCAACGGGCGCCAAGTGAGCCTGGTCAAGGGTGACGCCACCACTCCGGCGCTGGGCATCTCCGAGGTGACGCGCCTCAACTCGTCGGAGAACGTCGACCTCTTCGCGGGGTCCTACCTCAGCGCCGTCTCGGCGACCGCGAGCCAGACTGCGCAGCAGTACAACAAGCTCTACTGGGACACCAACTCGGTGGCCAAGAACCTCACCGAGCGCGGCCTCTCCAACTATGTCCGGTTCGGCCCGAGCGCCGTCCAGTTCGGCCAGGTCAGCGTGGACGCGGTCAAGAGCCTCCTGCGGCCCAAGCTGGGTAAGGGCCTCAACGAGCTGAAGGTCTTCATCAGTCACGAGGGCTCGGCCTACGGCACGTCGATCGCCGAGCTCCAGCAGAGCGGTCTGGCAGGGCTCGGCGCGCAGGTCACGCATAACATCGCCTACGACGCGGCTGCCGCCGACCTCAGCAGCGTCGTCGTGCAGGCGTCCAAGGACTCCCCCGACATCTGGGTCGAGACCGGCTACGTCTCCGACATCAGCCTGCTGCTGCGCACCGCCAAGCAGCAGAACTTCCGCCCCAAGGCGATCCTCCTGGTCGGCTCGGGTGACAACCAGGAAAGCCTCAAGGCGATCGGCGCCGACCAGCTGCAGGGGATCACCGTCGTCGCCTACCCGCACCCGGAGATGGCCGAGGCCTACGCTCCGGGAGCATCGGCCTACCTCAAGGCGTACCAGACGAAGTTCAGTGCCGAGCCGGCCTTCCCCCAGACACTTTCGTCCTACGTGGGGATGAAGCAGTTGCTCGCGGCCCTCACCGCCGCCAACTCGACCGATCCCGACGCCGTGCGCACTGCCCTCAAGAGCATCGACAAGCCCGCCGGCACGTTCGCCAACGGGTTCGGCGAGAAGTTCGACGCCACCTTCCAGAACACCAACGCCCTGCTCACCGTGGTCCAGTGGCAGTCGGGCAAGACCGTGACCGTCTACCCCGAGGCCGCCCGGCTCCCGGGTGCGGCGCTGATCGCGTTCCAGTAGATTCCCGCGCCCCGGGGCCCGCCGCGCCTGCGACCGACCGCCCGAGCTCCGTGAACCGAGGATGGTGACGTGGACGCCTTCGTCCAGATCGTCGTGATCGGGATCCTGCTCGGCGGGATCTACGGCCTGGTAAGCATGGGGCTGACGCTGATCTTCGGCGTGACCCGCGTGGTCAACTTCGCCCAGGGTGAGCTGGTCATGGTGGGGATGTATGCCACCTACCTCGCCAACGGGTGGCTCGGCTGGAGCCCCTACCTGACGGTGCTCGTGGTCGTGCCAGTGCTCTTCGTGCTCGGGCTGGTCATCCAGCGCCTCATCATCCAACCGCTGAGCGACGTCCCTTCCATGCAGCTGCTGGCCACCTTCGGGCTGGTGATCCTGCTGCAGAGCCTCGCGCTCATCGTCACCAAGGGCACCGTCTACACGCTGCGCGACGACTTCGCCTCGCACGCCTTCGACCTCGGCCCGGTGCGGGTGGACGCCGGCCGGATCACGATCCTCGTGGTGACCACGGCCGTGGCCATCGGCCTGCGGCTGCTGCTGCGCGACACCAGCTTCGGCCGCTCAGTGCGGGCCGTGACGCAGGACCGGCGGGCCGCGCGCCTCATGGGGATCAACGTCGAGCGGACGTTCCTCGTCACCTTCGGCATCGGGTCGGCGCTCGCCGGGCTGGCCGGGGTGCTGCTCACCCCAGTCTACAGCATCACGCCCAACGTCGGCCAGAACTTCATCTTCGCCGCGTTCGCGGTCGTCGTCGTGGGCGGCCTGGGCAGCGTCACCGGGGCCTACATCGGCGGGTTCCTCGTCGGCCTGGTCGACGCGTTGACGGGGTACTACCTCGACCCCACCCTGAGCTCGGCGTTCTACTTCGCCGTCTTTCTCTGGGTGCTCGTCGTCAAACCGGCGGGCCTCTTCGGACAGCCGGGCACCGAGAAGCTGGGAGAGACGGTATGAGCACGGTCTCGACCGAGCCCCTGGCCACCACGGAGCCGCAGCCGTCGCCGCGCTCGGCGATCACCTCGCCGGCCCGCGCCTGGGGCGCCTACGCCGTGGGGATCGTGCTCCTCGTGCTGCTCCTGCTGCTCGTGCAGGGCAAGGACTACTGGCTCAACATCGTCACCCTTGCGTTCCTCTTCGCCGCCGCCGCGTCGGCGTGGAACATCATCGGCGGGTTCGGCGGGCAGCTGTCCTTCGGTCACGGGGTGTTCTTCGCCGTCGGCGCCTACAGCGTGGCGATCCTCTACGGCAAGCACGGGATCTCCCCGTGGCTCTGCCTGCTCATCGGCATCCCCGTCGCCATGGCGGTGGCGGCCATCACCAGCGCGCCGATCTTCCGCCTGCGCGGCCCCTTCTTCTCCATGGCCACGCTGGCGCTGAACCAGGTCGCACTCGTGCTCGCCGTTTACTTCGCGTCGTTCACCGGGGGCGCCCAGGGCGTCGCGATGCCGTTCAAGCCCTCGACCGCCAACCTCACCTTCGTCAACCGCGTCAACTACGGGATCGTCAGCCTCGTGCTGCTGGCCATCGTCGTGGCCGTCGCGCTCTGGGTCAGCCGCAGCCGGCTCGGGTATGCGTTACGCGCGGTCCGCGAGGACGACCAGTCCGCGGCCGCCGCGGGGTTCGGCATCTTCCGCACGAAGATGACCGGCATGCTCCTCAGCGGAGCGCTGACCTCGGTGGCCGGCGGCCTGTATGCCGTCTACATCCACTACGTCGACCCGGAGTCGGTCCTCAACCTCGGTGACGTCGGCGTGCGCTTCGTGCTCATCGCGCTGCTGGGGGGGATCGGCACCGTGTCGGGACCCGTGGTGGGGGCGCTCGTCCTCATCCCGCTCGTCTACCAGCTGCAGGGCCTGCTGGCCGGGGCCCGTCCCGGGGTCAACCTGGCGGTGGTGGGCCTGCTCATCGTCCTCATCCCGCTGGCCTTCCGGGGCGGCATCGTCGGCAGCGTGACCAAGGCCTGGGGGGCCATGCAGCGGCGGCGAGCCCGATGAGCCCCGTCGGCTCGGTGGCGGTGGCCGACGCGACTCCCTCGTCGCAGGACCAGCCGGTGCTCGAATGTCGCAGTGTCACAAGGCGGTTCGCCGGCATGGTCGCCGTCGACTCCATCTCCCTACGCGTCGCCGAGGGCGAGCTGCTCGGCATCATCGGGCCCAACGGCGCCGGTAAGACGACGCTGTTCAACCTCCTCACCGGCCAGCTGAAGCCCAACGGCGGGGGCGAGGTGTTCTTCCGCGGGAGGGACATCACCCGGCTCTCGGTCCACCAGCGGGTCAAGGCCGGACTCGGCCGCACGTTCCAGATCGTCCGCCCGCTGCCCGAGCTCACGGTGCTCGAGAACACGATGATGGGCGCCTTCCTGCGCCACCCCCGCCGCGCCGCGGCCGAGCGGGCCGCCGCCGCGGTGCTCGAGCGGGTGGGCCTGGCCCACGCGAGCGCGGTGCGCGCGCGCGACCTCCCACTCCCCGGGCGCAAGCGCCTCGAAGTGGCGCGAGCGCTGGCCACGGAGCCGGTCGTGCTGCTGCTCGACGAGGTCATGGCCGGGCTGAACTCCACCGAGATCGGCGCCGCCACCGACCTGTTCCGCCAGATCAACGCCGACGGCACCACGCTGGTGCTCATCGAGCACAACCTCAAGGTCGTGCGCACCCTGACCAAGCGCGTCATCGTGCTCGACCACGGGCTCCAGCTCGCCGAGGGGACGCCCAGCGAGGTCCTGGAGCACCCCGACGTGGTGCGGGCCTACCTCGGGAACCGGAAGGGATGACCGTGGCGCTGCTCGAGGTCGACTCCGTCAGCTCCGGCTACGGCGATCTGCCCGTCGTCCGCGAGGTCTCGCTCGAGGTCAACGAGGGCGAGATCGTCACCATCGTCGGCGCCAACGGCGCCGGGAAGACCAGCCTGCTCAGCACCATCGTGCGGCTGAACCCCGTGTGGTCCGGCACCGTGCGGTTCGACGGCAAGGACCTGGCCGGAGTGCCGGCCCACGAGGTGCCCCACCTGGGCCTCGTCATGGTGCCGGAGGGACGGCGGCTGTTCCCGGCAATGACGGTCGAGGAGAACCTCCTGCTCGGCGGGTATGCCCGGCACGCTCGGCGGGGGCAGACCGACTCCCTGGCCGAGGTCTACGAGCTGTTCCCCGGCCTGGCCGACCGGCGGGCCCAGTTCGCGGGGTCGCTCTCCGGGGGTCAGCAGCAGATGTGCGCGATCGGGCGCGGCGTCATGGCCAAGCCGCGCGTGCTGCTGCTCGACGAGCCGTCGCTCGGGCTGGCACCGATCATCGTCGAGGAGATGCTGGGACTCGTCCGGCGCCTCGTGGAGGCCGGGATGACCATCGTGCTCGTCGAGCAGAACGTCCACGACGCCCTCGAGATGGCCGACCGCGGCTACGTCCTCGAGCAGGGGCAGGTCGCCATGTCGGGCACCGGTGCGGAGCTGCTGGGCCGCAGCGACCTGCAGCAGGCCTACCTGGGCGCCTGATGTCGCTGACGCCGGGCGACGCGGTCACCGTGGCCTGCGGCGCGGGGTTCGCCGGCGACCGGGTCGAGCCCGCGGTCGACGCGGCCCGGTCCGGGCTCGTCGACACCGTGGTGCTGGAGTGCCTCGCGGAGCGCACCCTTGTCGGCGGCCTGCAGGCGAGGCGGCGCGACCCCGCGGCGGGGTACGACACCCGGCTGCGACGCCGGCTCACCCCCCTGCTGCCGGTCGCGCGGGCCACCGGGACCCGGGTGGTCAGCAACCTGGGCTCGGCCAACCCGGCCGCGGCCGCGGAGGAGGTCGCCCGGCTCGGTCGGGAACTCGGCCTCACCGGGCTGCGGGTGGCGGCCGTCCTCGGCGACGACGTGGCCGCCAGCACCGACCGGGTGTCGTGGAGCGGCGAGCCCCCTGCCGACCCCGACGCGTGGCTGGGCGTGCACGCGTACCTGGGGATGGAGCCCATCGCGCAGGCGCTGGCCGAGGGGGCCGATGTCGTGCTCACCGGGCGGGTCGCCGACAGTGCACTGTTCGCCGCCCCCGTGGCCGCCCGGCGCGACCTCGACGACGCGGGCATCGCGGCGGCCACGACCATCGGCCACCTGCTGGAGTGCAGCGGTCAGCTCACCGGGGGCAACCTCGCCGACCTGCGGCGCCCGCCCCTGCCCGCGGCCACCTACGCCGACCTCGGCTTCCCCCTCGCGAGCGTCGACGCCGACGGCTCGGCCGAGATCTGGGTGCTTCCTGGCAAGCCGGCCCGCCTCGACGTCGTCGGGTGCACGCTCCAGCTGCTCTACGAGGTGCACGACCCACGTGCTTACCTCACCCCCGACACGGCCCTGGACCTCTCTGGAGTGCGGTTCGAGGAGGTCGGGGAGAACCGGATCCGGGTCACCGGGGCGGCCGGCCGCCCCCGGCCCGAGCGGCTCAAGGCGGTGGGCTTCCGGCAGGGGCGCGAGATGGTGGCCGACATGGAGATGGCGTATGCCGGGGAGGGCTGCGTCACCCGCGCCCGCACCGCGGCGGAGACGATGACCCTCAGGCTGCAGTCGCTGGGCATCGAGCGGCTGCGCGCCGACCTCGTGGGCGTCGACTCCGTGCTGTGGGAGGCGGCCGAGCGTCAGTCGTCCGCGGTGGAGCCCGCCGAGGTGCGGATGCACGTCTCCGCGGTCTGCGCCGACGCCGACCTCGCCCAGGCGGTGGAGGACGAGCTCTACGCCCTGACCCTGTCCGGGCCGGCCGGAGGGTGCGGGATGCGTTCGGAGAGAAGGCCTCACGTCGAGACCCGCGACGGGCTCATCGACCGCGACCTGGTGCCGACGACGCTGGCCTGGGCGACGGCGTGAGGCGCGCATGAAGGTTAGGGACATCGCGGCGGCCCGGTCGGGCGACAAGGGCAGCACGCTCGACCTCACCCTCGTGGCGTTCGACGACGCCGGCTATGAGGCGCTCGCGGCCCGGGTGACGGCGGCCGTCGTCGAGGCGTGGCTCAGCCCCACGGTGCGGGGCCCGGTGACCCGTCACCTGCTTCCGGGCCTCCGCGCCGTCAAGTACGTCGCGCCCGAGGCGCTGGCCGGTGGGGTCTTCGCCTCCCTCCACGCGGGAGTCCACTGGCAGAAGGCGGCCATCTGGCTGCTGCTCGACCGCGACCTCCCGGAGACCTGACGTGCCCACCCCCGCACGGGTGTCCGTGCGCCCGCCCGGCTGGATCGCCGGCGAGAGCGCGAGCTTCGAGGACATCCTCGGCTGGGCCCAGCGCGCCGAGGCGCTCGGTTTCGACGGGGTCTTCTTCGGCGACCGGCTCCTCTCCGAGGCGGTCTCCGACGGGTCGCCGGTGTATGCCGCGTCGATGCTCGACGTCACGGTGCTGGTCTCCGCGGTGCTGGCCCGCACCCGCCGGCTCCGGGTCGGGCCCCTCGTGCTCGTGCTGCCCTTCCGGCACCCGGTGCAGCTGGCCAAGACGCTCGCCTCGCTGCAGGCGGCGTCCGGCGGGCGCCTGGTCGTCGGGGCGGGGCTGGGCTGGAACCCCCACGAGTTCGAGGTGCTGGGCGTGCCGCGGTCGGAGCGAGGGGCGCGGTTCGAGGAGACGCTAACCGTCCTGCGGGCCCTCTGGTCGGGCGAGCGGGTCAGCCACGACGGGCGCTTCTGGTCGTTCGACGACGTGCAGATCTGGCCCTCGGTGGCGGCGGACCCACCGCCGGTGTGGATGGCGTCGTTCTCGCCGGGGTCGGCCCTCGACTGGCAGGGCGACGACTTCCCCGCCACGGTCCATCGCCAGCTGGACCGGGTCGGGCGGCTCGCCGACGGGTGGGTGCCGCTGGTCTACTCGGCCTCGGCGAAGCGGCGGCTGTCCGCGGAGGCGCTGGGCGCGGCCTGGACCCTGGTGCAGGAGGCTGCCGCCCGGGCCGGCCGACCCGACGACAGCGTCGACCTCGTCTACTCCGACTGGGTCTACGTGCTCGACGGGCCGGGCAGCGAGCAGCGGTGCCAGGCCGCGCTCGACCGCTTCTTCGCGGGCACGTGGGAGGAGGCCCGGCGCACCTACACGATCGGGACGGCGCAGGAGGTGGCCGACCGGATCCGCGACCACACCGCGTGCGCCCGGACGACGGGGGCGGTGCGGGAGTACATCCTCACCCCGCTCAGTGACGACCCCCACCAGCTCGACCTGCTGGCCGGCGTCGCGCCGCAGCTGCGTGGGTGAGGGGCGCCGCACGGCCCGGCCCCGCCAGGGGGTCAGGGCTGGGGGACCGTGACCACGCCCTTGCCGCGGATCTGTCCCGCCTGGAGGGCCGCCAGCGCCTCGGGCAGCTCCTCGAAGGCGAACCGGCGCCCGATCTGGGGTCGGACGGTGCCCTCGGCGAACATGGCGTGCAGCGCCCGGCTGCCTTCGCCGAGCAAGGCGGCGTCGCGCGCCAGGCTGGCGCCCCACGCCACGCCCACCGCGGCGATGTTGTTGAGCAGCAACCGGTTGACCCGGATGGTCGGGATGTCGCCGGCGGCGAAGCCTACGACGAGGATGCGCCCCTCCGGAGCCAGCGCGCGGGTGGCCTCGACGAACAGCCAGTCGCCGAGCGGGTCGAGCACGACGTCCACACCGCGGCCGCCCGTGCGCTCCTTGACCTGCCGGGCGAACCCCTCCTCCAGCAGCACGACATCGTCGGCTCCGGCGTCGAGCGCGACCGCCCGCTGGCTCTCGGCAGCCGGGCCTGCCATGACGCCGCCGAGCACCGTGGCGCCGAGGCCCTTGGCCACCTGCACCGCCGCGGTGCCGATGCCGCCGGCCGCGCCGAGCACGAGCACCGTCTCGTCCGCCTCCAGCCGGCCGCGTCGGGCGAGGGCGAAGTGGACGGTGTGATGGTTGACGAGCAGCGCCGCGGCCGCCTCGAACGACATCGCGTCGGGCAGCCGCACGAGGTGCGACAACGGCACCGGCGCGGTCTGCGCATACCCGCCCTGCCAGATGAACGCCCCCACCCGGGCCCCGACGGCGAAACCACTGCCGTCGGGAGCCGACCGGACGACACCGGCGACCTCGCACCCCGGCACGAAGGGCAGGTCGGGCTTGAGCTGGTAGAGGCCCTGGGTGATGAGCAGGTCCGGGAAGTTGACGCCGATGGCGTGCGCGTCGACGAGGGCACTCTCCGCGTCGGGCTCCGGCAGCGGCCGGTCGGCGAGCCGCAGCCCGGAGGGACCTTCGTAGGCGTGAAGCTCGTAGGCGCGCACGATGCATTCCCTTCGTTGCAAATTTATTGGTCCGATGATAGACACCTGATGCCGCGACTCGTATCGTCAGGCTGGGCGCAATCCAGTACGACAAAGGAGTCACCGTGGGGTCTTTGGTAGGCATCGACGTGGGTGGGACGTTCACCGACCTCGCGTACGCGCACGACGGGCGCACGATCAGCAGCATCGTCAAGGTGCCGTCGACCCCGGACGACTCGTCCCGGGGCGTGCTCGACGCGCTGCGAGCGGCGCAGGTCGAGCAGCACGCCCTCGAGGCGGTGCTCCACGGCACGACGATCGCGACCAACGCGGTCATCGAGCGCACCGGCGCTCGCTGCGCCCTCATCACGACCAAGGGCTTCCGCGACGTCCTCGAACTCGGCCGCCGCGACCGGATCAACCTTTACGGGATGACCGGTGTGCAGGAGCCGCTCATCCCGCGTGACGACCGCTGGGAGGTCGACGAGCGCATCGACTTCCAAGGCCAGGAGCTGCGGCCGGTGGACCGCGCCGGGGTCCTCGAGCTGGCCGAGCACCTCAAGGCCGAGGGCATCGGCGTGGTCGTCGTCTCGCTGCTGCACTCCTACGCCGACCCCACGCACGAGGAGCAGGTGCGCGACCTCCTCCTCGAGGTCTCGCGCGACTGGCACGTCGTGATCTCCAGCAGCGTCGTCACCGAGTACTACGAGTTCGAGCGCACCAGCTCGGCCGTCGTGCAGGGCTACCTCCAGCCCCTCGTGGCGCGGTATGCCGCGAACCTCCGGGACAAGCTCGACGAGGAGGGCTTCAAGCGGGAGGTCCTCGTCATGCAGTCCAACGGCGGGGTCGTCCCGATCGACCGCCTGGGCAGCCGCGCGTCCCACATCATCCGCAGCGGACCCGCGGCCGGCGTCATCGCGGCCGGCCGGCTGGCGGCCGAGGTCGGCTTCGACAAGATCATCACCGGTGACATGGGCGGCACGAGCTTCGACGTGGCCGTCGTCATCGACGGCGAGCCCGGCGTCAGCGAGACGACCCAGCTCGACTTCCGGATTCCCTTGCGGATCCCCATGATCGACGTGCACACCATCGGCGCCGGAGGCGGCAGCATCGCGTCCATCGACCGGGGCGGCGTGCTCGAGGTGGGCCCGCGCAGCGCGGGGTCGCAGCCCGGGCCCATCTGCTTCCGGCGCGGCGGCACCGAGCCCACCGTGACCGACGCCAACGTCGTCCTCGGGCGGATCAACGCCCAGAGCCCCATCGGCGCCGGGGAGAACGACACGCTCGACGTCGAGGGCGCCCGCGCGGGGATGGCCCGGCTCGGCGCCGAGCTGGGGCTCGGGCCCGAGGAGACGGCGGAGGCCATCCTCGACGTCGTCAACACGCGGATGGCCGGCCGGATGCGCCTCATCACCGTCGAGCAGGGCCACGACCCGCGCGACTTCGCGCTCGTCGCCTTCGGTGGCGCGGGTCCGGTGCACGGTGCCGCGCTGCTGCGCAACGTGGGCGTGCGCACCATGCTCGTCCCCAGCCACCCCGGCGTGCTCTGCGCGATGGGCTGCCTCATGGCCGACCTGCGCTACGACTACTCCCGCACCGTCGAGCGGCGCATCGACCAGCTCGCGGCCGGCGAGCTCTCCGAGCTGTTCGAGGCCCAGCGGGCCGAGGGGGAGCGACAGCTGCACGGCGACGGGGTGACGTTCCTCGGGGTCACCTCGATGTTCTCCGCCGACATGGCCTACCTCGGCCAGGTGCACCGCCTGCGCGTGCGGGTGAAGCCCGACTGGGGCCCGGACGAGCTGCGCGAGGCCTTCCTGCAGGCGTACCAGCAGGAGTTCGGCACCCTGCTCGGCGAGGTGCCCGTGCTGCTGGTCAACATCCGCACCTCGGTGCGCGGCGTGCGCCAGGGCGAGCTCGACGACCTCGGTACGCCCGCCGACCGGCCCGCGCCCGACCCGACGAGCACCCGCCCGGTCTACTTTCTCGGCGAGTGGCACGAGACCGCCGTCTACGAGCGCACCGACCTGCTGCCGGGCGTACGCCTGGACGGTCCGGCGATCGTCGAGCAGGCCGACACCACCACCGTCATCGAGCCGGGCATGTCCCTGTGGATCGACGGCCGCGCCAACCTGCAGGTCGAGCTGACCTCCGAGCACGAGGAGCACCACGCGTGAGCATCGACGCCGTCACCGTCGCCGTCATCAAGGGCGGCCTGGAGTCCATCTGCGACGAGATGGACAAGCACCTCATCCACGCCGCCCTGTCGCCGATCATCTCCGAGACCAACGACTGCGCCCACGGGATCTACCACTACGCGACCGGGGAGACCATCGCCCAGGGCCGCTTCGGCCTGCCGGTGTTCATGGCCAACATGCAGTTCACCGTGCAGACCGTCATCGAGCGCGCGAACCGCGGCGGCGGGTTCAATGAGGGTGACGTCTGGATCCTCAACGACCCCTACGTCGGCGGCACGCACCTCAACGACGTCAGCCTCGTCATCCCCGTCTTCGTCGACGGCGAGCTCCTGGCGATCATGGCCAACACCGGCCACTGGATGGACATCGGCGGCGGCATCCCCGGAGGGTGGATCCCGAGCGCCGTGGAGATCCACGAGGAGGGGCTGATCATCCCGCCGGTCAAGCTCTACGACGAGGGCCGCCGCAACGAGGCCGTCGTCGAGATCATCACCGGCAACGTGCGGCTGCCCGACATGATCGCGGGCGACCTGCTCGCGATGAGCAGCGCGCTCAAGGTCGGGGAGGAGCAGTTCCGCCGGCTCATCGCGCGCTACGGCAGCGCCACCATCCAGGCCTGCCAGGACGACATGATCGAGCGGGCCGAGCGGCAGATGCGCTCCTACATTGAGGAGATCCCCGACGGGGTCTACACGCAGACCGACTACCTCGACAACGACGGGGTCGTCGACGAGAAGCGCGAGTTCGCCGTGAAGATCACCGTCGACGGCGGCTCGATGCACCTCGACTTCACCGGCACCTCGCCCGCCTGCCGGGGGCCGATCAACCTCTCGCAGAACACGTCCATCTCGGCGGCCTACGTCGCGCTGAAGCACATCTTCCCCGACGTCCCCGTCAACGGCGGCACGTTCCGCCCGGTGAGCTTCACCATCCCGAAGGCGACCGTCATCTCCGCGGTCTACCCCTCGCCGGTCAGCGGCTACATGGAGGTCGTCGGGCGGGTGCTCGACCTCATCTGGGGCGCGCTGTCCACGGCCGTCCCCGACAAGGTGCCGGCGCCGTCGTTCGGCACGACCGGGGTCGTCACGGTGGCCGGCCACCACCCGCTGCGGATGGACTACTTCGTCGGTGTCTTCCCCTACCCCGGGGGCTACGGGGGCACCGCCCAGACCGACGGCCAGGTGCACGGCACCACGCCGCAGTCAATGGCCAACTTCATGTCGCTGGAGGTCTCGGAGCACCGCTACCCCCTGCGCTTCGACTACTTCGCGATGCGCGAGGACTCCAGCGGCGCCGGTGAGCACCGCGGCGGTGTGGGGACGAGCTACGGCTTCACCGCCTGGTCGGACATCCGCACTTCGGTGCTCGGCGACCGCGTCGACCACGCCCCCTTCGGCATCAACGGGGGCAAGTCGGCGGCGCCCAACGAGGTGAGGTTCCGCACCGACGGCAAGGAGTGGACCCCGCCGATGCGCAGCAAGTACCAGAACCTCTCCCTCAAGGCGGGCGACGGCGTCATGGTCAGCTCGCCGGGTGGCGCCGGCTTCGGTGACCCGCTGCGCCGACCGGCCGACGAGGTCGAGCGCGACCTCAACCTTGGGGTCATCAGCCGCCAGACGGCCGAGCGTGACTACGGCGTGGTCGTCGCGGACGAGACGTCCCACGTCGGGCGGTCCCGGTTCATCGTCGACCGCCAGGCCAGCCTTGTCGAGCGCCTTAAGCGGGCGCACGACCAGGAGCACCTCATCTACCAGCACTCTCACGCTCCCGCGCATACCTCGACCCACACCTCGACCCACGACCACGACGACGCGGGTCACCGTGAGTCCGACCCCGGAAAGGCTCACGCATGACCACCACGACCACGTCCCGCGCCGCCTCGGCCGACCGGATGGACGCCGACGACATCGCGCAGCTGCAGCTGGTGGCCCGCGACTTCATGCGCCGGGAGATCGCCCCGCTGGAGGACCGCCTGCCCTACAACGCCTACTCCGTGCCGGCCGACCAGCTAGAGCCGGTGCGCGCCAAGGCCCGGGCCGCCGGCCTGTGGTGCATCGCCTCGCCCGCGGAGTACGGCGGCAGCGAGATGAGCCTGGCCGCGCAGTGCGCCGTGGCCGAGGAGGCCTCGCAGTGCCGGATGGGGGCCTACACCCCGGCCGCCGGAGCCTTCGGCTGGGACCCGCCCAACGTGATCTGGCGCGGCACCCCGGAGCAGATCCAGCAGTATGCGGTGCCGACGGTCGCCTCGGGCGGCAAGACGTTCGTCGCCATCAGCGAGCCGGCCGGTGGCGCTGACCCGGGGCGGGCGATCTCCACGACCGCCGTCCTCGATGGCGACGAGTGGGTGCTCAACGGCACGAAGGTCTGGATCTCCGCGGCCGACTCGTCCGACTGGGGCGTCGTCTTCGCCCGCACCAGCCCCGGCAAGGGCCGCGACGGCATCAGCTGCTTCATCGTCGACGCGAAGACCCCGGGGCTCACCATGCAGCCCATCCCCGTGATCCGGTCGTGGTTCCCCTGCGAGCTCTCCTTCCAGGACTGCCGCATCCCTGCCGAAAACCTCCTGGGCGAGGAGGGCAAGGGCTTCCGGCTCGCCGAGCACTGGCTCGTGCACGGCCGCGTGCCATATGCCGCGGCGACGATCGGTATCGCCAAGGCGGCCATGCGCATCGCCGTCGAATACGCCAAGGACCGGCACACCTTCGGCAGCGCCCTGGCCGACAAGCAGGCCATCCAGTGGATGCTGGCCGACTCCGAGATCGAGATCCGCGCCGCCCTGGGCCTGATCCGGGACGCCGCCGAGAAGGCCGACGACGGGCGCGACTTCAAGGTCGAGTCGTCGATCGCCAAGGTCTACGCCACGGAGACCGCCGGACGCGTGGTCGACCGGTGCATCCAGGTGCTCGGCGGCATGGGCGTCGCCCAGGAGGTGCCGCTGGAACGCTGGTACCGCGAGCTGCGGATCAAGCGGATCGGCGAGGGCCCGTCCGAGGTGCACCGGATGGTCGTCGCCCGCCACCTGCTGAAGTCGAGGCGCTGACCGTGCCGGTCGACCTCGAGGTCGACGCGGGCGTCGCCGTCATCACACTCAACCGTCCGGAGAAGCTCAACGCGATGGACGCGGAGGCGTACGCCCAGCTGTCCGCGGCCTGGACCCGCGTGCGCGACGACGACGCGATCCGGGTGGCCGTCATCACCGGCGCGGGCGACCGGTCGTTCACCACCGGCGCCGACCTCAACAGCTTCGTCGGCCAGCAGAAGGACCTCACGACCTTCTGGCAGACCCAGCGCGGCCAGCTGCTCAACCGCGGCCTGGAGATGTGGAAGCCGGTCATCGCCGCGGTCAACGGCTACTGCATCGGCGGGGGGATGACGCTCCTGCTCGCCACGGACATCAGGTTCGCCGTGCCCACGGCGACGTTCGGGGTGGCGGAGGTGCGCCGCGGTGTGGTCGCCGGAAACGGTGGTACGCAACGGATTCTCGAGCAGCTCCCCTACGCCGTGGCCATGGACATCCTGCTCACCGGGCGCAACGTCTCCGCCGAGGAGGCGGAGCGGTGGGGCCTCATCAACCGGATCGTGCCGCCGGAGCAGCTCATGGAGGTCGCGCTCGACACGGCGCGCACCATCGCTGCCAACGCGCCGCTCGCGGTGCAGGCGGCCAAGGAGCTGGCGCTGCGCTCGCGCGACGTCGACCGCGCCACCGGCCTCCGGCTGGAACAGGCGATGAACCAGGTGCTGCAGTACACGCAGGACGCCACCGAGGGCCCGGCGGCGTTCCGCGAGAAGCGGCCGGCCCAGTTCACGGGCCGGTGACGTGAGCGATCCGGTCGGACCCCTCGACGGCATCACGGTCGTCGACCTGGGACAGATCTACAACGCCCCCTACGCCACCTTCCTCTTCGGCCTGGCCGGGGCGCGGATCATCAAGGTCGAACCCCTCTGGGGCGACAACCTCCGCTCCCGGGGCAAGGTCGCCGGGGCCGGGGCGCCGTTCGCGATGCTCAACTCCAACAAGGAGGGGGTGACCCTCAACCTCAGGGACCCCGAGGGCGCCGCCCTGCTGCGCCGGATGGCGGCGCGCGCCGATGTGCTCATCGAGAACTTCCGTCCCGGGGTCATGGCCTCCCTCGGCCTGGACGCCGAGGGCCTCCGGGCCGAGAACCCCCGGCTGGTCTACGCCTCCGGCTCGGGGTTCGGCACCTCGGGGCCCTACCGCGACTGGCCGGCGATGGACCTGACCATCCAGGCGATGTCGGGCGTCATGGCGGTCACCGGGTTCCCCGACTCCGGCCCGGTCAAGGCCGGGCCGGCGATCGGCGACTTCCTCGGCGGGATCCACCTCTACGGCGCCGTGATGACCGCGCTGTTCCAGCGGGAGCGCACCGGCGAGGGCTGCTGTGTCGAGGTGGCCATGCTTGACGCGATCTACCCCTCGCTCATGTCGAGCCTCGGGCTCTATTTCGGTGGCACCGGCGACACCCCCACCCGCACGGCCAACCGGCACTCCGGACTGGCTGAGTCGCCCTACAACGTCTACCCGACCCACGACGGGTACCTGGCCCTCATCTGCGTAACCGACGCCCACTGGCGGGCGCTCGTCACCCTCATGGGGCGCCCCGACCTCGCGGCGCGGGAGGACCTCGCCACCCGGGTGCAGCGGGTGGCCCGGATGGACGAGGTCGACGCCATCGTGGCCGCGTGGACCGTGGCCTACGGCAAGGAGGAGCTCGCGGCGCTGCTGCGCGGCGCCAAGGTGCCGTGTGCCCCGGTGCGCGAGATCGGCGAGGTCGTCCACGACCCCCACCTGCACGAGCGCGGCATGCTCGAGGAGATGGACCACCCGGAGTACGGCCCGCTGGTGGTGCCTCACTCCCCGCTGCGCGTCGGGGACTTCCATGCGCCGCTGACGCCGAGCCCGCGGCTGGGCCAGCACAACGAGTCCGTCTACCGAGACTGGCTGGGCCTGGACGACGACGAGGTCCGCGCGCTCGCGGAACGCGGCGTCATCTGAGCCTGGCACCACCCCGCACGCGAGCTGGAACCGACACGAGGAGCGAGGTCTGAGATGAGGGGCGAGGTCGTCATCGCCGGAATCGGTCACACCGCCTACGGCAAGCTGCCGGGGCGGTCGGTGACGTCGATGAACGTCGAGGCCACCCGCCAGGCGCTCAAGGACGCCGGTGTGGCCAAGGACGCGGTGGACGCGGTGCTGGTCAAGTACCCGACGTCTGAGCACCGCAGCATGTACGGCCAGACGGTGGCCGAGGCCCTGAACCTGCACCCGCGTATCGGGGGCGTCTGGGACCAGGGCGGGGCGACCAACATCTCGATGATCTCGTTCGCGGCCATGGGGATCCTCCACGGCCAGTGCGAGGTCGCCGTGGTCACGACCGCCGACAACCCCCGCACCGGCACGCGCCAGGCCTACGAACGGGCCTGGGGTGACGACGCCAGCTACGGCTGGTTCGGCACGCCCGCGGGGTACGCCATGATCGCCCGGCGGCACATGGAGGAGTTCGGGACCACGCACGAGCAGCTCGGTGCGGTCGCGGTCGCCGCCCGCCGCCACGGCGCCGCCAACCCCGACGCGCAGCTGCGGCTCCCGCTGTCCCAGGACGACTACGCCGCCTCCCGCCCCATCGTCGACCCCTTCCGCCGCGACGACTGCTGCCTGATCTCCGACGGGGGCGCCGCCGTGGTGGTGATGAGCGCCGAGCGCGCCCGGGCCGAGGGCGTGCGCGACGCGGTGCCGATCCTCGGGTTCGGCCAGGGACAGACCTCCTGGGAGGTCGCCCAGCGCCCGGTCCTCACCGAGACCGCCGCCGTCCAGTCAGGGGCCACCGCCTTCGCCATGGCCGGCATGAAGCCCTCCGGCATCGACGTGGCCCAGCTCTACGACTGCTTCACCATCACCCCGATCATGACCCTGGAGGACTACGGCTTCTGCGGCAAGGGACAAGGCGGCGCCTTCGTCGAGGGCGGGCGGATCGAGCTGGGCGGTGACCTGCCGGTCAACACCAGCGGCGGCCTGCTGTCGGAGACCGGTATGCCAGGGATGCAGCTGGTCATGGAGGCCGTCCGCCAGGTGCGGGGCACCAGCGTCAACCAGGTGCCGGGGGCGTCCACCAGCATCGTCAGCAACCAGGGAGGCATCATGCACACCCACTCCACGCTGATCGTGGGCCAGTCGTGAGCGAGGCCGCCGCGGCCCTCACCCCGGCTTCCGGCATACCGCTGCCCGTCGTCACCGAGCTCTCCCGCCCCTACTGGGACGGCCTGGCCGAGGGAGAGCTGCGCTTCCAGCGGTGCGCCGCGTGTGGGAACGCGTGGCTGCCCGCGCGGGAGGAGTGCCCCGCCTGCCTCGCCGACGCGTGGGCCTGGGAGGCGTCGGGCGGTGGCGGCCGCGTCATCAGCTGGGTCATCTACCGGCAGGGCGTACACCCCGCGTTCGCCGACCGGGTGCCCTACAACGTCGCCGTGGTCGAGCTCGACGAGGGGCCTCGGCTCATCACTAGCATCGACGCGCCCGAGGACGCGCTGGCCATCGAGCAGCCGGTGCGCCTCGTCCCCTGGAGCGAGCAGGGCGTCCATCTCGCCCGCTTCGCGCCGGTGTCCTAGCCCCCACCCCACCTTCACCCGATCGGAGTCCCCCATGGCCAACGTGTCCATGACCGTGGCCGAGCTGCGTGCGCTCGGCGACCCGACCGAGCTCGACCTCGGGCACAGCGAGGGTCTGGTGGTCGACCAGGCCCGGATCGACGCCTTCGCCGACGCGACGCTCGACCACCAGTGGATCCACGTCGACACCTCGCGGGCGGCGAGCGGTCCCTTCGGCACGACCATCGCCCACGGCTACCTCACCCTGTCGCTCGTGCCCCGGTTCCTCGAGGACCTGCTCGAGGTGAGTGACCAGGTGCGCGGCACCAACTACGGCATCGAGTCGGCGCGGTTCACCGACGTCGTGCCGAGCGGGTCGGAGCTGGTCATGTCGGGGCGGGTGACGGGCGTGACCGCGGGGCCCGACGGCGGGGTGCGCTACCGGGTGGCGGTGGAGATGCGGGTCGTCGGCGCGTCGCGGCCCTGCCTGGTCGCCGAGATCGTCTATCTGGCCTACGACTCGTGACCGGCAGCCCTCAGCCGGACCGTCAGCCGGACTGGGTGCGGTGGTACCCCGACGGCCTCGGCGCCACCATCGACGTCCGGCACCCCTCGATGCTCCACCTCTGGCGCGACGCCGTGGACCGGCAGGGTGAGGAGGTGGCCTGCCTCTTCTTCGACGCCGAGCTCTCCTACGCCCGTCTGGACCGTGACGCCGACGCCCTCGCGGCGGCGCTGGTGCGGGGCGGCCTTCGGCCGGGGGAACGGGTCGGCATCCTGCTGCAGAACGACCCGCAGTGGCTGGTGGCCCTCCTCGCGACGTGGAAGGCCGGCGCGGTCGCGGTGTCGCTCAGCCCGATGATGCGCCCGAGCGAGCTGCGGTTCCAGCTCGACGACGCGGCGGTGGCGGTGCTGATCTGCCTCGACACCCTCTACCGCGATGTGGCGGCGCACGCGCTCGACAGCAGCACGGTGCGCCGCACCCTCGTCACGGACGCCGGCGACTGGCTCGACGGGACGCCGCGGCCCGAGCTGCTGGGTGCGGGCGGGGTCGAGGTCGGGGTGCGGGGCGTCGAGGGCGTCGAGGCTCCCGAGCGCCTGCTGGACGTGGTCGCCGCCGCCGCCGGAGCGCAGCCCCCCGCGGTGGACCTGGGTCCGGACGACGTCGCCGTGCTCACCTACACGTCGGGGACGACCGGGCCGCCCAAGGGGGCGATGCTCACGCACGGCGGCATCAGCCACAACGCCCAGCTGGCGGCGCAGTGGTTCGGTCTCGGCGCGGGTGACCCGATCCTGGCCATGGCGCCCCTCTTCCACGTGACGGGGCTGGTCCTGCACCTCGGGATCAGCTGGTACGCCGGGGGATCGGTCATCCTGGGCCACCGGTTCGACCCCCGCCAGATCCTCGACTCCGTCGAGCGACGGCGGCCGGTGATGGTCATCGCGGCCATCACGGCCTTTATCGCGCTGCTGGAGGAGGGCAGCCTGGGACGGCGCGACCTGAGCTCGCTGCGCGTCGTCCTCTCCGGTGGCGCCCCGGTCACCGTGGGTGTCGTCGACCGCTTCGAGGCCCTGACCGGCCTCCGCATCTCTCCCGTCTACGGGCTGACCGAGACCTCGTCGCCCAGCCACCTGGTCCCGCCGGGGGTCGCCGCCCCCGTCGACGCCGAGACGGGGGTCCTCAGCGTGGGCGTGCCGGTGCCGGGGTGCCGGGTCGACGTCTTCGACCTCGTCACGGGCGAGCCCCTCGGGCCGGGTGAGGCCGGGGAGCTGGCCATCAGCGGGCCGATGGTCGTGCCGGGCTACTGGGGGCGGCCCGACGAGAGCGCCGCGGCCATCCCCGGCGGCCGGCTGCTGACCGGAGACGTGGGCCTGCGGGACGAAGCGGGGTGGTTCTTCGTCGTCGACCGGCGCAAGGACCTCATCATCGCGTCGGGCTACAAGGTCTGGCCGCGTGAGGTCGAGGAGGTCCTGCATACCCATCCGGCCGTCTCCGAGGCGGCGGTCGTCGGACAGCCGGACCCCTACCGGGGAGAGACCGTGGTGGCCTACGTGGTGCCCGTCGCCGGGGTGGACCTCGGCGAGGCCGAGCTCGTCGCCTACTGCCGCGAGCGGCTCGCGTCCTACAAGTACCCACGCACCGTGCACATCGTCGAGACCATCCCCAAGACGGGCAGTGGCAAGGTCCTGCGCCGCACGCTGCGGGCCCTGGGGACGGCCCCGTGACCGGCCCAGCGCCCCTGGCCGTCGTGACCGGAGCCGGCCGGGGGATCGGCCGGGCCGTGGCGCTGCGGCTGGCTCGCGGCGGGCACGACATGGTCCTGGCGGCCCGCAGCACCGACGACCTGCACGCCGTCGCCGACGAGGTCCGCCGGCTCGGACGCCGGGCCGAGGTGGTGCCCACCGACGTCACCGACCCCGAGAGCGTCGCCGCGCTGGGGCACGTCGTCGACCGCCGCGGCGGCGCCGACGTCCTGGTCGCCAACAGCGGGGTGGCGGGCCCCACGGCCCCGTTGTGGGAGGTCTCCCCGGCCCAGTGGGCCGACACGTTCGACGTCAACGTCACCGGCGTCTACCTCAGCTGCCGGGCCGTCCTGCCCGGGATGGTCGCGCGCGGCCGCGGGAGCGTCGTCGTCATCGGCTCGATGACCGGCAAGCAGCCGCTGCCGGGCCGCTCGCCCTACGTCGCGAGCAAGGCCGCGCTCGTCGGTCTCGTGCGCTCCCTGGCGTGGGACGCCGGGCGCCACGGCATCCGGGTCAACCTGGTCTCCCCAGGGCCGGTGGCCGGTCCCCGGCTCGACGGGGTCGTCGCCGCCGAGGCGGAGCGGTCGGGGCTGCCGGTCGAGCAGGTCCGACGGGCCTGGGAGGGCCGCTCGCCCCTGGGCCGGTTCGTCACCGAGGACGACGTGGCGAGTGCCGTGGCCTACCTCGTGGACGACACCGTCTCCGGCGCGGTGACCGGCGCCGACCTCAACGTCACCGCCGGAGCGGTGATGCACTGACCGACCTTCGGGTCGGTCAGGCCGGCTGGTTGCCGAACTGGTGGTGCCGCGAGATCTCGTCGCGGTAGGCGACGGCATGCTTGGCCATCGCGGCATACGCCCGCGTCTGGTCGCCCGCCTCGATGGCCTGGAAGATGCGCTCGTGGGCGGCCAGCGTCTCCTGCAGGGTGCGGGGGGAGTAGAGGGTGGCCACGTCGATCCCGCGGGAGATGGTCTTCCAGAGCGAGCCCACGTAGGCCTGCATGATCTCGTTGTGGGTCGCCTCCACCACGGCGACGTGCCACGTGACGTTGTGCTCCTTGAACAGGTGCACCTGGGTGACGGTATCGCGCATGTGGTCGGCGGCGGCCCGGAGGTTGGCCAGGTCCGCATCGGTGCGGTGCTTGGCGGCCAACCCGGCGGCGGCGGGCTCGATGGCCTCGCGCGCCTCCACCAACGCGCCGAAGTGCACGCCCTGCCCACCGACGAGGATGTTGAGGCTGCGCTCGAAGGTCGACGTGTCGGGCCGCCGGACGAAGGAACCGCCGGCCCGCCCTGGGCGGGTGTGCACCAGACCTTCCAGCTCGAGCGCGCGCAACGCCTCCCGGACGGTGCCGCGGCTCAGCCCGGTGTCACTGCTTAGCACCCGTTCCACGGGGAGGACCTCGCCCTCCTTGAACTCTCCGGAAAAGATCCGCTGGCGTAGCTCGTCGGCGAGCACGTCGGACGCCTTGGGCACGGAGAGCCGGGGGGGAACGCGCCCGGCGACCTGGGCGGGCTCGGTCGGGCCGTCGGCGCCGACGCCCGCCGCCGAGTCTTGTGCCCGGGCGGTCGTCACTCCGCGACTTTACCCGATCGTGACCCGTCGGCGGTGTCCTCGCCGACGGTGGCGTGCGGTGGCTCCCGCTTGCCCCGGCTGAGCAGGGTCGACGGGGCAGATCCGTTGCCCTGTGCTAATTTTCGGACGTGCTCGACGCCGAGTCTGCCCCAGACGACCTGACCCGCCCGCTCTACCTCCTCTTCGAGACGGTGCACGTGGCCGTCTACGTCACCCCCGAGCCGCCCCAGGCCTACCGGGCCCTGGGCCTGCCGACCGGGTACGCCGGGCATACCGGGTATGCCGGGTACATCGGCTCGCGCGCGGCCCCGATGGGTCCGGTCCCGGCCGCGGTGGTCGACGCCACCTTCGCCGTGTTCAGCCCCGAGCTGGTCCGGGCCTGCGTGCCGATGGTGTGGGAGGTCGCCTCGCCCGAGCAGTTCACCGCCGCCCGGTATGCCGGGGTGGGCGCCGGGCTGCGCCGCATCGTCGGCGGCCGCGTCGCGGACCCCGCGCTGGCGGAGGCCGCCGACCTGCTGCGCGAGGCGGTGCAGGGACTCTCGACCGTCGGCCGGCCGCTGTTCGCCGCCCAGGCCGCGGTGCCCGCCCCCACGGAACCCGTTCTCGCCGTGTGGCACTGGTGCACCGCCCTGCGGGAGCATCGCGGCGACGGCCACGTCGCCGCCCTCCTCGACGCCGGCCTCGGGGCGCTCGACAGCCTCGTGCTGCACGCCGCGGCCGATGGTCCCCGCACATTCCTGCAGACCCGGCGCGGGTTCTCACCGCAGGAGTGGGCGGCGGGGGAGGACCACCTGCGAAACCGGGGCCTGGTCGGCCCCGACGGCTCGGCCACCGACGACGGGCGGCGGCTGCGCGCGGCGGTCGAACGGCGCACCGAGGCAGCGGCGGGGGCCCCCTGGGCCGCGCTGGGGCGGGCGCGGTCGCTGCGGCTGGCGGAGCTGCTCACGCCCGTGGCCGAGGCGGTGCGCGCGGCCGACGTCGACGGCGGGTCCGCGCACCGCGTCGGCCGCTGACGCGGCGCCTCAGGACCACCCGGGCGGACCCATTGACATTGGTTCGATCTTTGGGCCATGCTCGCCCACAGCACCGCTTCCCCTCCGGTCTCACATCGGCGTGAACAGGACTCGCACATGACCAGATTCCCCTTTGCCCGGGCCGCGTTCGCGGCCGTCGCCGTCACCCTGGCCGTGAGCGCCTGCTCCTCGGCAGGCTCGTCCGGTACGTCTGGCGGCGCGTCCGGCGGCTCCGGCAACAGCTCGCAGACCGTCGTCCTCGGCGTCATCGACGACGTGAGCGGTGCGGCCGCCGCGATCGGCTCCCTCGGCAAGAAGAGCGCCGAGCTCGCGGTGAACGAGATCAACAAGCAGATGGCCGGCAAGGGCCCGCAGATCAAGATGGTCTTCTACGACAACAAGGGGGACCCGGCCGAGACCGCCCGGCTGACCACCCGCCTCATCACCCAGGACAAGGCCGTCGCCATCTCGTGCTGCGCGTCGTCCTCGGCCGCGGCGGCCGCCGCCGCGGTGGCCGGCGCCCAGAAGGTGCCCATGCTCACCTCCACGGTCGTGCAGAACCTCACCGCGTCGACGCAGCCGTGGTACGGGTACCTGTTCCGCACCATCCCGGCCAACGACTCGCTGGCCCAGTCCAACGTCGACTTCGTCAAGGCCAAGGGCTGGAAGAAGGTCGGCCTGAGCGTCTCCAGCCTCAGCTACGGCAAGGAGGCGATCCCCTACTTCCAGAAGAGCATCGGGGAGGCGGGCGGCAGCATCGTCGGCACGACGAACCTCGACCCGGCCATCACGGACGCCTCCATCCAGGCCGCCGACCTGCTCAAGGGCTCGCCCGACGTCATCATGACGTGGGACTACCCCGGGCCGACCGCCCAGCTGGTCAAGGCCCTGCGCGCCTCCGGGTCCGCCGTCCCCGTGGTCTCGAACTGGTCCGCGATCAACGTCACGATGACCACCGTGGCGGGCGCCAGCGTCAAGAACCTCTTCTCGCACGACGACGCCGTGTCCGACAAGGCGGCCGTCAAGACCTTCGCCGACCAGTGGAGGGCGGCCTACAACGAGGACGCTCCGATCAACAACTTCGGGATCTACGGCTACAACATCGTCCAGGTCTTCTTCGCCGCCCTGACGAGCGCCAAGAACCCAAACGCTGCGGGGGTCAAGGACGCGCTGGTCCAGCTCAACTGCGTCAAGACCGTCCTCGGCAAGGACGACGCCTGCATCACCTTCGGCAAGGACAACTACGAGGGCGCCAAGGGCAACAACTTCCTCGTCTTCAAGACCCTGCAGAACTCCTCCTGGGTCGCGGTCGCCTCGTGACGACCGGGGTCCGCCGCGGCCGGCGTCGCTGACCTGACCGCGGTCTCGAAGGGAACGTCATGTCGTTCTTCCTGCAGGTGGCTCTCTCCGGGCTCGCCCTCGGGTGCATCTACGGGCTGGTGGCGCTGGGGGTGGTCGTCATCTTCAGCGCCACCCGCCTGCTCAACTTCGCCCAGGGCGAGTTCCTCATGCTCGGCGGCCTCACCGCCTGGTGGACGCTCACCGACCAGCAGTGGCCGTTCCCCCTGGCCTTGGTCGCCGTCATCGCGGTGGGGCTGGTGGCCGGGGCGGTGGTCAGCAAGCTGGTCGTCAGCCAGATGATCTCCCGCGGCGCCGACAACATCGCCGTCGTCATCGCCACCCTCGCCGTGTCGATCGTGCTGGCCCAGGGCATCGCCCGCATCACCGGTCCGCAGAGCCGCGGGGTCCCGGCCGCCATCTCGGGCGACCCCATCCTCATCGGTGGCGCGGTCTTGACCAAGGCCAACCTCAGCATCGTCATCGGCTCCCTCGTGGCCCTGGCTGTCTTCGCCTACATCCGCAACCGGACCCGTATCGGGCTTTCCCTGCGGGCCGTGGGCGCCAACCGGTCCGGAGCCCGCATCCTGGGGATGAGCGTCGGCCTGGTGGAGACGGTGGCCTTCGCCTTGTCGGGCGCGGTGGCCGCGTTCGCCGGCCTGCTCGTCACCCCGGTCACGGGCTGGACCCCGACGATGGGCCTGAACACGGCCATCCTCGGGTTCATCGCCGCCATCGTTGGTGGCATCGCCAGCCCCTACACGGCTTTCGCGGGGGGCCTGCTCATCGGTCTGCTCTCGTCCGTCCTGCAGGCCTACCTCCCGCCGACGTTCCCCTTCGCCACCGCCATCCTGTTCGCCGTCCTCATCCTCGTCATCGCCGGCCTAGTGGGCTGGTGCCCAGTGCCGAGACGCGGACCGGCCCGCTGCGCAGCTGACGGAAGGAGGACCTCGCGAACACGCTCTCCACGGCCGACGACACCACGTCCGGCCCTGCGGCCCCCGTGGCGCGCCCCCGGCGCGGTATCGCCGGGTGGCAACCCTGGGTGACCCTGGCGCTCTGCCTGGTCGTCGTCGTCGTCCCCTACGTGACGGGTGACGCCTACTACCAGTCGGTCGCGATCCAGATCTTCATCTACATCGCACTCGCGGTCAGTTACCAGCTGCTCTTCGGGTATGCCCGCCTCGTCTCGTTCGGCCATGCGGCCTTCTTCGGGGTCAGCGCCTACACCTCGGCCGTCCTCATCGCCAAGGTCGGGATGCCGCACCCGCTGGCCTGGGTGGTCGGCATCCTCGCGGCGGCCCTCATCGCCCTCGTCGCCGGCCGCATCGTCATCCGGCTGGAGCCCCTGCTGCTGGCGGTGGCCACCCTCGCCTTCTCGCAGATCGTCGTGCTGGTCGTCTCCTCGCTGCCCGACGTGACCGGCGGCCAGAACGGCCTGGTGACCACCCCCCTGACGCTGGGGGACATCCCGGTGTCCGACTTCACCTACTGGTTCGTGGCGGCCGGCATGCTCCTCGTCGTGGTGGTATGCGTGGCGCTGGTGGCCTCCCCGTTGGGCCGCCTCCTGCTCGCGGTCGGGGACGACCCCGTCGGGGCCAGGTCCCTGGGCACCAACACGACGCGGGTCCTCGTATTCACGTTTGTCGTCAGCAGCGCCCTGGCCGGGGTCGCCGGAGCCATGCTGACGCAGGCGACCGCGGTGCTCGCCCCCGAGACCATCGGCCTCGATACCTCGATCCTCATCCTCGCCATGATCGCGGTCGGAGGGCTGCGCTCCATGCCAGGAGCGGTCATCGGCGCCGTGGTGCTCTCCCTCATCCCGGTCTTCTTCGCCTCGCTGCAGCAGGGGGCGATCCTGCTCTACGGCGCGATCATCCTCGTCGTCTTCGTCATCTCTCCGGACGGGCTGACGGCGCTGCCCCGGGTGCTCGCCCAGCGCTTCCGCAGGAGGTCCCGATGAGCGTCCAGCCGTCCAGGCCACCGCCCTCGGCCGAGCCCGCGTCCACGCCGGTCCTCGAGGCGGTCGGCCTCACCAAGATCTACGGTGGGGTGTCCGGAGCGCGCGACGTCTCGTTCCACGCGCGCTCGGGTCAGGTCGTGGGCCTCATCGGACCCAACGGGGCCGGCAAGTCGACGGTGCTCAACTGCCTGAGTGGGGTGGACCGGCCGTCGAGCGGGCGGGTGCTGATGCGCGGCGCCGACGTCAGCGCCCTCCCCGTGCACGAGCGGGCCCGGCGCGGCATGGGGCGCACCTTCCAGCTGCAGCGCCTGTTTCCCACCCTGACCGTGCTGGAGAACATCGCCCTGCCCCTGGACGACACCGTGCTCACTCGGATCGCCGGGGGACCGCGCAGCGTCGGCGGTCTGTCTAGGGCGGAGCGGTCCAGCAAGGCGACGGCAGCGCTGGAGCGGGTCGGCCTCGCCGGCGTTGCCAAGGCCCAGGTCGGCACACTGGGGGCCGGGCAGATGCGCCTGGTCGAAATGGCCCGGCTCATCGCCATGAACGTCGACGTGCTGCTGCTCGACGAGCCGGCCGCCGGACTCAACCACGGCGAGGGCGAGGAGCTCTTCGAGCTGGTGAGCGAACTGGCCGCTGAGGGACGGGCGGTGCTCCTCGTGGAGCACCGGATCCGCAGTGTGCTCCGCGTCGTGCGGCACCTGGTCGTCATGGACCACGGAGCGGTCATCGCCCAAGGCCCACCCCACGACGTGATGGAGCAGGCCGCGGTGCAGGAGGCATACATGGGTAAGGCGTCTCGTGCTTAAGGTCACCGACGTGGAGACCGGCTACGGCGACGTGGCGGTGCTCCACGGGATCTCCCTGGAGGTGGGCGAGGGCGAGTCGGTGGCCCTGCTCGGGCTCAACGGCGCCGGGAAGAGCACGCTGCTCCAGTCGATCGCGGGGATCCATCCCGTCTGGTCGGGAGACGTCGAGCTGGACGGCCAGACCGTGACCACCGTGCCCAGCCACCGACGGCTGCGCAGCGGGATGTCCGTGGTGGCGGAGACCCGCGAGCTGTTCCCCTCGCTCACGGTCGAGGAGAACCTGCGCGCCGCCCTGGCGACGACCCGGGTCGGGCGCGCCGAGAGCCGCGAGCGCATCGAGCAGGCCACCGAGCTCTTCCCCGTGCTGCGGGAGCGCCGCACCCAGCTCGCCGGTCTGCTCAGCGGAGGTCAGCAGCAGATGCTCGCCATCGCGCGGGCGCTCGTCACCCGACCGCGCATGCTGCTGCTCGACGAGCCGTCCCTCGGGCTCGCCCCAGTCCTTGTGGCCGAAATCTACGACCGGCTGCGCGACATGCGGCAGGCGGGGATCGCCATGCTCATCGTGGAGCAGCACGTGCACGAGGTCATGAACCTGTGCGACCGCATCTACGTCATGGAGCTGGGCTCCATCACCTCGTCGGGGCGCACGAGCGAGCTCGTCTCCGACGCCCAGTTCGCCCGCGCCTACCTGGGTTACTGACGACCGGCGGCCGCCAGGTGACAGTCGATCGTGCGGTGGAAGTGCTGCACCCCCGGCTCGTTGCGCCCGAACAGGACGTCCTGCCCCGCCAGCGCGCCCAGGCTGCGCTGGACGCCCTCGGCCAGCGTGTAGTCCTCGTCGAGGACGATCTCGCGCAGCCGGTCGGCCTTGACGTCGGCGGACTGTCGCGCCGTGTCGTCGGCGGGCCGGTCGCGCAGGATGATGTGCTGCTCGGTGCGCGACACGTCCCACGTGCGGCCGGGCAGCACGAGCGAGACGGCGATCTGGGCGCCCCACGCCCCGGAGATGTTGAGGCCAGGGAACAGCCAATAGACGTCCGCGACCGAGGCCCGGATGGCCGCAACGTCAGGAGCGTCGGAGGCGTCGGAACCGTCACTGGCGTCGGCGCTGGTCCGGTAGGCGAAGCAGTTGCGCATATGGGGGCCGAAGGCGTCAAAGGTCGCCATGTTGGACATCGTGCTGAGTAGGACGCTCTGCTGGTGGGCGGTGCCCACGTGGTACGACTCGAGGTAGCCGTCGAGGACGACCTTCCAGTTCGGCCCGTCGAGCACCCGCGTTGAGTGGTGGAAGCAGCCCGCCAGGTCGAGGGCGTCGAGGAGGTGACCGAGCTCGGGACCGAGCCACGCGTCGAGGTCGAGGGGCCGGCCCGGCGTCAGGCCGACGAACACCAGCCCGGCCCGCTCCTGCACGGGCACGGGGAGCAGGGCGAGGGCTGACCGGTCGACCCCCCCGAAGGTGGCCTCGTCCTCCACGGACGTCAGGGCGCCGTCGAGGGCGTAGCACCAGGAGTGGTAGGGACAGACGAGCCGCGGGGCGACGCCCGACCCGGCCGGGACGACCTCGGCGCCGCGGTGCCGGCACACGTTGAGCATCGCGCGCGCCTCGCCGTCGGCCGTCCGGGTGAGCAGGACCGGCGTCCCGGCGACGTCGATGGCCTTGTAGGCGCCGGGCTCGGCCAGCTCGCACGACAGGGCCAGGGGTAGCGGGACCGACCGGTGGATCGCGGCCAACTCGTCGGCCCACCGGGCCGGGTCCACGTAGGAGGCCGCGGGCTCGCGTAGGACGTCGGGAGCCTGGTCGGTGGTGCCCGACGCCCGCAGCCGGTCGACGCGCGCGAGCATGCGCAACGCGTCGGCGCGCACCACGGGGTCGTCGTCGAGGGCGGCGAGGTGGTCGGTCGTCGTCATGGTCGTCCCTTCCGACGAGGCCCGGTCGGTGTGCGGCTACTGAGCAAGATAGGCGCCGTCCACGGGGTAGAACCCGCCGTTGGCGAACGACGAGGCGTCGCTGGCCAGCCACACGATCAGCTCGGCGATCTCGGGCGGCAGCGCGAGCCGCCCGCCCGGATAGCTGCCCTCGAGCGCCGTGCGCACGGGCGCGTCGATTATGGTCTCGAACAATGGGGTTCGCGTATGCCCGGGACCCACCGCGTTGACCCGGATGCCGTCGGCCGCGTGGTCGAGGGCCGCCGCCCGGGTCAGGCCGAGGACCGCGTGCTTGCTGCTCACGTAGGGCCCCGACCCGGGTCGGGCGACCTGGGCGAGGATGGAGGCGAGGTTGACGATGCTGCCGCCACCGCCCGCGCGCATGACGCGCAGCTCGGCGCGCAGGCAGAAGAAGAGGCCTTCGAGGTTGACCGCGTGGACCCGGCGCCAGGTCTCGGTGCTGCAGTCGGCGAGGGGGCCGGCCGGCGCGCTGACGCCGGCGTTGTTCACCGCGATGTGCAGGCCACCGGCCCGCCGGACGACCTCGGCCACCGCCTCGTCGACCGCGTCCTCGTCCTGCACGTCGAGCGCGAGGGCGAAGGCGGCGCCGCCGGATCCGGTGGCCGCGGCTGCGACCCGTTCGGCCTGGTCGCCGTCCCGGTCGAGCACCGCCACGACCGCTCCGGAGCGCGCCAGGGCCGCGACACACGCCTCGCCGATGCCCGACCCACCGCCGGTGACCAGGGCCACCTTGCCCTCGAGGGCATACGTCGCCGGCGCGATGGTGGTGCTCACGTCACACCCCGAGCCGCTTGCGGACGGTCTCGACGATGCGGTCCACCGACGGCATGGCCGCGTCCTCCAGGGAGCCGGCGAACGCCAGGGGGATGTGTGGCGTGGTGATCCGCGTGGGCGCCCCGTCCAGGTGGTCGAAGGCCTCCTCGACGATCAGCGAGCAGATCTCGGCGCCCCAGCCGCACAGGCGCGGGTTCTCCTCGACGGTGAAGAGGCAGCCGGTGCGCGCCACGTCGTCGAGCACCGTCTGGATGTCGAGCGGCACTAGCGTGCGCAGGTCGATGACCGAGACGTCGAGGCCGTCCGTGGCGAGCTGCTCCGCGGCCTCGACCGCCCGCGGCACCATGCAGCCGAGGGCCACGACGGTGGCGTCCCGGCCCTGGCGGATGACGTTGGCCTGGCCGAGGGGAACGAGCTGCTCGCCCTCGAGGTCGCCCTTGATGCTGTAGAGGTGCTTGCTCTCGAGGAAGACGACGGGGTCGGGGTCGCGGATCGCCGCCGCCAGCAGTCCGGCCGTGTCGGCGACCGACGACGGGGAGACGACCTTGAGGCCCGGGATGGCCATGAGCCAGTTCTCGACCGCCTGCGAGTGCTGGGCGCCCATCCGGTTGCCGCCGCCGTTGGCGGCCCGGATGACCAGGGGCATCGAGCCCTGCCCGTCGCTCATGTAGCGGAACTTGGGGATCTCGTTGGCGACGTAGTCCCACGCCACCGCGAGGAAGTCGGCGAACATGATCTCCGCCACCGGGCGCAGGCCGGTCATCGCCGCCCCCATCGCGGCCCCGAGGATGGCCTGTTCGCTGATCGGGGTGTTGCGCACCCGCGTGGGCCCGAACTCCTCGAGCAGCCCGATCGTCGCCTTGAACACCCCGCCAGGACGGACGTCCTCGCCGATGACGAAGACCCGCTCGTCGCGCCGCATCTCCTGGGCGAGGGCGTACGCGACCGCCTCCCGCATCGTCAGCTCCGCCATGAGGATCCTCCGTCGGCCCACAGCTCGGTCAGCAGCACGGCCTCGGCGGGGTGGGGACCCGCCTTGGCCGCCTCGGTCGCGACGTTCACCTGCTCCAGCACCTCCGCGTCCATCGTGGCCAGCTGCGCCTGGTCGACCACCCCGGCGTCGAGCAGCCGCTGTCGGTAGGTCGAGAGCGGGTCGCGAGCCGCCCACTCGTCGACCTCGCCCTGCGGCCGGTAGAGGGCCTGGTCACCGCGGGAGTGGCCGAACATCCGGTAGGTCATCGCCTCGATGAGCACGGGCCCCTGGCCCGAACGGGCCTGCTCCAGTGCGCGGCGCGCCTCCACGTAGACCGCGTCGACGTCGTTGCCGTCGATGACGATCGAGTCCAGCCCGTATGAGGCCGCCCGGTCGGCCGCAGGGTGCTCCACCGCGGTGACCTCCCCGATGGGCGTGTACTCCATGTAGAGGTTGTTCTCGCAGACGAAGACGACCGGCAGCGACCACACCGCGGCCAGGTTGAGCGCCTCGTGGAACGCGCCGATGTTAGTGGCGCCGTCGCCGAAGAAGCAGACGACGACCTGTCCGCTGCCGCGTATCTGGGCGCTCAGGGCCGCGCCGTTGGCGATCGGCAGGTGCGCGCCCACGATCGCGTAGCAGCCGAGCACCCCCGCCTCGACGGCCGTGAGGTGGATCGAGCCGCCCTTGCCGCCGTTGAGACCGGTCGACCGACCCATGAACTCGGCCATGATGCTCGTCATGTCGACGCCCCGCACGAGGGTGTGCCCATGGCCGCGGTAGGTCGCGAAGGTGAGGTCGTCCTGGCGCATGGCCGCACCGAAGCCGGACGCGATGGCCTCCTGTCCCAGGGACAGGTGCGTGCTGTAGCGGACGAGGTTCTGCATGTAGAGGTCGAAGACCCGCTTCTCGAACACCCGGATCTCGGCCATGCTGCGCAGCAGGGCCTTCCGGGTCTCCGGCGGGATCTTTTCGACGGTGGCGGGCAGGTCGTGCCGCACGTCTGCGAGACTCATCAGGGCAGGTCCTTTCACGAGGATTGCTGGGGTTGGCCGTGCGGGAGGCAATGGCCGGCTCAGTCGACGAGGAAGCCGCCGTTGACGTCCATCACCTCGGCGGTGACGAAGGACGCCGCCGCCGAGCAGAGGAACACGGCGGCTGCAGCGACGTCCTCCGGCCGGCCGAGGCGTCCGACCGGGATGCGGTCGACCACGCTGGACAGTCCTGCGATCATGTCGGTGTCGATCGCGGCCGGGGCGATCGCGTTGGAGGTGATGCCGCGACCGGCATACTCCGTGCCGATGGATTTGGCGAGGGACATTGCCGCCGCCTTCGACGCCGCATACGCCGCGAGGTGGTGGGCGCCGCCCGTCTTCCCGGCGCTCGACCCGATCATGAGGACGCGGCCGTACCCCGCCTCGACCATGGCGGGCAGCGCGCGTCGGGCCACGATGAACGGGCCGGTCGCATTGACGAGCAGCGTGTGCTGCCAGATCTCGAGGCTCGTCTCGTCGATCGGCAGGGAGTAGAGGATGCCGGCGTTATTGACCAGGACCGACACCCGGCCGAGGGCATGCTCGACCCGGGCGAAAGCCTCGTCGACGGAGCCCTCGTCGCTGACGTCGGCCTGGACGGGGTACCAGGTGTCGTCGCCGGCCCTGTCGGGCGCCGGCTGGCTCGGCTCGTCGCGGTCGAGCACGGCGACCCGGGCTCCCGCCGAGTGCAGCGCCAGGGCGATAGCCCGTCCGATCCCCCGACCGGCGCCGGTCACGAGCGCGACCTGGTCCTCGAGCGAGGTGGCGGACGGGGGCGGTGAGGTCGATGGCACGGCGGTCCATTCGGCGGTAATCGCAGGAAGGGGGCCGGCGGCACGCCCCAGGGCGACATCGCCGGTCGGGCGTGTCGAAGAGCCCGCTGCGTCAATGATCGGACCGTAACTCGGGGCCTTTGTCAAGGGGTGACGCAGCCCGCGCTCCGGGATGCCGCCCAGTGCTGCCGATGTCGTCGTGCAGGACGAGCACTTCAGCCCGGTGCTGCGCCCAGCCAGGGGCGAGCGTCGCCCGTCCCGCTCTGTTGGCCGAACTCGATCTGGATCATGCATACCCTCCCGTCATCTCTAAGAGGCAGCCACCCGCGCGCTCATCGAGAGACCAACCAGCGAAGCCACACGGATTGTTCAAGTCCAGCATGCCGAGGGACCAACCCAGTGGTCGCCAGCGTGCCGCTGCCCCGGCTGGCTCGGTGTCGTTCCGGGACGGTCACGGGCGTGAGGCCCCCGCACAGCGGGTGGTGCGCAAATGGGCCTGGGATGGGCTCAAAAATTGCGGTTAGGGGTGCCTTTATAACGATTTGACGACAGCGGTTTTGAGCCGACGCGAAGCGTCCGCAGCCCCCTGACCTGCAACGGAAGCGAGTTGGCGCGACTCAGGGGTCGTGTCAGGACACGTTCAGTGGCACACCGTGCATCTCTACGGATCAGAAGGTTGGGGGTTCGAATCCCTCCGGGCGCACGCTGTGTTGAGACAGACGGACCAGGCCCCTGACCTGCGGAAACGCGGGCGGGGGCCTTGCTCGTCAGGGTGAACCTCGGCGTCGTCCCGCTTTGGGCCGTCTCCACAGTACCGTCGCGGGTCACGGGTGTGAGTAGCAACGGCGCAGGATCGTGCGCTAAGCACTCGGGCCCTTGGTCACGTCTGGGGCGTGGCCGGGTCTCGTCGGGGTCGCAGGTGCCGGTCGAGGAGGTCGGTCGCGCTGAACTGGTAGCGGCCAAGGAGGTTGATGTGGTCGTGGCCGAGAGGTGAATGGCGTTGGATGTTGTCGTCACGGACGTCGTGACCGTGACGGGAGTGGCTCGGCGGTCACAGCACGCACGCGACAACCGCCCCAAGGGGCAGGACGTGGACCTGTCGATCAGCTCGGGGCCTCGCGCTCCCGGCGCGCGCCGTACCGCACTCCGTCGAGGAGAAGCGCGACCATCCGGTGGGCGCGAGATGTTGTCAGTGCCCGAGTGGGGGGCGCAGAGGTTCGAGACCGCAATAAGCAGGTCGAGCGCGTCCACTCCCTCCCGGACCGCTCCGGCTGTCACGGCGTTGTCGAGCAGGCTCCGCAGCTCTGGTCCAACGTGGTCCTCGACGATCGAGAGCCTGCAGCTCATTGCGCAGGACGCCGCTGTGGGGTTCTGGGGCCTGTCGCTCGGCGCCGCCGTCGGCCTCCCGCTTCTCGTCACAGAGGACCGGATCCGGGCCGCTATCCCCGGACTCGTCGCAGGCGACCACCTCGCTGCTGCGGCGCGCCAGGTCCGCGTCCCGGTCA
>JAABUR0100001753.1_pt1 | contig 36959 bp, 36 predicted proteins | sample 5560091 | NCBI WGS metagenome assembly JAABUR01 (sample SAMN10711879, study PRJNA513375) | rock metagenome | isolation source: Antarctica rocks | place: Antarctica: Victoria Land, University Valley sud | reverse complement strand
CTTCTAATGTGTCTTGCGTTTTTCATATGATTCGCAGTCGTCTTGATTTCATTACTACTTCGAAGCAGCTTTGATTTCAAAAGTCTCTTGCTCAATTTGATGACTTTGTCAAGAAAGTAAATTTCTCAATGATCTTCTGTAGCACTCTGATAATCTTGCACACTCTGTCATTCATCATAGTCTTGTCGTTCAAAGAGCGTTTCAAAGATAGATGTATTTGCAGATAAGCATTCAATGCTTCTGTATTCATTTTCTTTCAAAGTCATTAAGTCGAGAATTGCACTGAGATTGTTTGTAGACATAACTCTGTGATGATCGAAAGATGATTCAATCTCTGATGCAGATCGATTCGTATCTTGCACTTGCATGTCATGAACTGTATTTTCTCGCTGCTAAAGACTAGATCAATCATCGTAAATTGATTGTGAGCTTCGCGAGTAATAGTGTCTGATTTCAGTAATAATTTCAGCCTTGCGTTTGTAATGATATTTAGTAAAGTATCAGTCGTCGTATGATAAGTGAAGCATCTTCATCTTTCTCAGTGAGAATGATGTAGATTGAAATCTTCTACAATTAGTTGTTCACAGTCATTCTTGAGTAGTTTGTTCAAACGAGAAATGATTGAAGATTTCTCTGTGAATGTAGTAAACAGTGAGCATGAGTTGTAGACGTTTAGAAGTCTTAGCGTCTGCGTTTCATCGTCTGTGTTACGAGTTAATATTCTGATTAAGCAAATGTCTGACTCAGCTGTTTCTACTATTTATTGATCGAGTCTTAGACATTTGTTAACATATATGCATGTTCTTGATTGAGATGACGAGTTTTTCACTAGATGAAAGAAGTTGTGTGCTGCGCTAAATGATTGCAAGTTGTTGTTGTTGCAATCTTGCTTCTGTATAGCTACTATGTTGAATTCGCGAACTTCTCTGTTAATTAGAAATGATTCTTGAATTCTTAATGATTTTCTGATGTTGTACTGTAGAATTTGTAGAAAAGACTGTTTTGTCATAAAGTTATTCATAACTGTTGTTGACTCTGCAATGAGAAGACTTTTTGTATGCTTTCGATCATTGATGATCTTTCTCGCTTTCTGATTGAACGTTTCTAAATCTGCTCAGATGTCGTCTCGTCTGAGTCACTACTCACGCAAGAGAAAAGATCGACTCGTCTCTTCTTGATCTCTACTATCTGTCAAGTTGATTCATCAGCGATTCAACTGCGTGTTTTCAGCATGACTGTTGCTGAGCTTGAGAAGTTTGTTGAATCGAAAGAATTCGTTGAATCTGAAGAGTTCAGAGACAGCGAGAAGAGTGTGCAATTATATTTAGACGTCTCAGAGTATCTGAACGATCTATTTCTATAGATTTCGAACGCTTGTTTCATCTGCTGTCATCACTTGAAACAGATGCGTCTTCAGAGTTCGTGATTTTCGTTGCAGTTGACGCAACGTCTTCTATTCAAAGACATCACACACTTCTCTATGTGATGCTTGTCTGCGCATTTTTCGCAGCGCTGATTCTTTCTGCAGATCTTAGTCATGTGATCAAATTCGTGACATCTGAAGCACTGTGTGATGCAACAGTTCTTTTCAAATAGCTTGCATGCACATTCTTGATACAAGTTCAGCATGCTTACGTTCATTAATTGATTCGTCATTGCTTCGATCGCGATCTCTACAATGAGCGACGAATGAGTCTTTTTGCTATCTGCTATCTTCTTGAGCCAGACTATTCTTAGAACTTTCAGATCTTCATGAAGTCTCGTGTTATTTTTTATCAATCTTTCAATAATCTTTTCTTGATTGCTCATGTCTATTGTAGTGCGTACTTCATGTGTCAGCATTGCAAAGATTTGATGTGCTACGCGTGTTGAACTCGCGATTTCTTTTGCTCACGTCTGAGTCTTTTCCAGATTTGCTTGAGCATCTGAGCTAACTGCGTGAAGGAAAATGTCATCACTGCTCAGCTTGCGAAGTGACATGATTAGATTTCTTTGATCTGTTGACACGTCTGCAATTCTCTGTAGAATCTGTTCGATCGACTTCTTCTGTATCTCTTCTATTTCTCTTCTGTTCATTATCTTAATCATGACTTCTCGTCTCTTGCGAAGCGACGATGAGTTGTCTCTGAGACGTTGCTTTCTCGTCGCTATTTCTTCTCTTGTCACGTTCGCTCATGACGTGATTTTCGTTGAAAGACGTGTGTTTTTCTGTGTATGCAACTGCTTGTTAAGCAGTTGAACTGATGTCTTCAGTTTCTGTACATTCTTCGCGATGAACGCGTTCTGATTCACGTGATGTTTTTCTTCTGAGTCGAGTTGAAGATGTCAAATCAGCTTCAATGTTATCTCTTTTCATGAATGATCTTTGCTCTTCTCTTTCTCTAACGTTCATATCTTTATTAGTAGATCAATAATGTTAGCAACGTTCTCTTTATCATCACGTGAGTGTTTCAATCTCACGTCTCTGTTTTCTTGCAATGAATCAACATCGCTTGCAATCATCTTCGAATCAGCACTGCTGCGATTCATGCAATTCATCGTCGTTCAATCATCTTCTAGATTCACTTTGTCTTGTTTGTAATGCTCTTTTTCAAAATTTGTGATGCGTGCGTTGTGATTGTTTTTGACAAACTTCGTAATTAAAAATGTCAATCTAAGCTGCTAGAAAATGAAGAAGTTTCAACAGCAATTAAACTCGCAGCATTGATGATGCAACTGAATGACATAATCATTGCAGATACTCAAGTTATATGTTTGAATAAAAAAGTACTTGTTAAATCTTGCAAAATTTTAAACATTGCATCATTTCAACTTCTGATTCATTAAATTATAAAGTTGAAAAGATTTTATTTGAAGATGAGTGAATTAATGATTATGTGATTACTGAAGTTATAACAAAGAAACATCTTTATTGTGAATGAGAAGTGATGTCAACGATTTGCATCTAGAAAAAATGAGCTTTTGAAATGAAGTATGAAAGATGATGAACTGCTACGTCGTGATCTTGCAGTTTATGTATTCAATGACTCTGCTACAAGAAATAAGATTCTGTGTATGAATCATGATGATTTCAAGACAGATCATTTTGCATGCGCTCGTATCAAGACTGCAATAAGAAGAAAATATTATTGATTGAAAATGCTCAAAAAAATTATAAAATATGTTTGTATTTGTTTAAACTGTCAGTGAATGCAAATGCATCATTATAAACTTTATGAGAAGCTGACATTTATATTTTTAGAAAGCGTAGATTCATTTTACATGATGATCATGAATTTCATAATAAACATGTTTTTTGCAAAGAATTCATATATTGAAAAAACAAGCAATGCTATATTAATAATGATAAATAAGTTGATCAAGCACGTAATTTATATTTTAACAATCAAAGATTTAAACATTAAAAGACTTGCAAATTTGCTATGATGAAAATTCATATCTCAGCATGAAATGATGCGAAGCATTATATTGAATCAAGACTCACTGTTTATCAATCATTTTTGAATCACTTTATGTTTACATCTTGAAGTGAAGTGAAAGTTAAGCATTACGTTTCATTCGCAAATCAATGATCAAATAGAAAGACAAAATCAAATGCTTGAGCATTATTTGTGAGTGTATTTTAATTACAAGATGAATAACTGATCAGAACTTTTGTCAATGATGATGTTTGCATATAATAACAATGTACACGTTAGTATTGAAAAAACTTTACATGAACTTTTAAAGAAATACATTGTGAGCTTTGCAGAAACATCTGAAAATAAAACTTTAAAGAAGAAGACATTCTTGACTATGAAGTAAGCAAAATAATTATAAAGTATCAGAAAATATTTAATGAAACTATGAAAATGAGTAGCAAAGCAGCAAGCAAAGTATTATAATGCTCATCATAAAGCTGCAAGTTTTCAAATGAAAGACAAAGTGCTTTTGCAAAGTATAAACATTCATACACTTTGATCAAAGAAGAAGATTGATCACAGACAATTGAAATCATTCAGAATATTAAAGAAGATCAACATGCAAACGTATAAACTTAAATTATTTGAAAGATATAATGCAATTCACTTGATCTTTCATGTCTCTTTATTAAAATTCTGACACTTGCGTGATGAGAATTCAAAGTTGCAAATTATTCTCATAAAAGAGAAAGAGAAATAAAAGATAAAGAAGATACTTGATCAGCGAATCAAGAAAGAAAAGATTAAATATTTAGTTCAATGAGTTGATTCATTTCTTTACAAAAACTTCTGAAAATCAATGAAAAATCTTAGCAATGCAAAGAAGATCATTAAGAATTACAAGACAGAAAGACAAGTACATCAGTTGACTGCAAAGAAGTCAAAAAGAAAAAAGAAAGATAAATCATGTAAGAATCATGATTGAAAGAATATTAAAAGCGCAAAAACATAAGTTTAAGAAATTAATATTAAATTACAATTATAAAATCTTATGTAATATATGTTTTCTAAAAAAGAAGATGATGAACATCATGAAAGAATGAAGAAAAGAAGCAATTAATGATTGCAAGCAAGAACATTAAAGTGAAGAAGAAAGTTATTTATTCATCAACAAATCTCATCATGCATTGCTTGCTTCAGTTGATACTTACAAGATGAAGATGAAGCGATGTAATAATGATAAAAAGTGATGAGAATGAAAGAAATGAGAATCTCTACTCAACTATTAAATACAATCTCACATGCTGAGAGAGAAAACTATTCACTCTTTCATTATTAAAGACGAAGAATGAGATGATTTTAAACATGAGTGATGAGATGTTGAGTTATCATTCACGCAACGTGACACATCATTAGCTGAAGAAAGTGCAAAACTAAATTCATCATGCAATCATGCTTTTCTTTGAAGCAATGCTTGCATTTGCGAGCACACTCAATGAGAACATGACACATGTGAATCATCACTACATTCAGATGATGAATGCAGTGATAGCATCAAATCTTCTGATCATGATGATTTAACATACATCAGTATTTATTAAACATGCAAAGATAAATATATTTATCAAAGATCATGAATTCAGTCATTAACATAATAAACATGAAGAAAGTAAAAGAAGCAGATGCAACAAATGTTACAATAATGATGATGCAAAGAAGAATGTACATCTCAAGAAAATAAGCAGACTTTGCGAGCATGTTAGCATGATCTCAATAAGTGTAAATGCTACTACTTATCATGATAGTGATAGTGATGATGATAATGTTGATACTGCTATGTCATTCATGTTAATTCATGAATTGACTTGCATCACAATAATGTCACAATGAAAGAAACTTATATCATGAATTGCAAGTTATGCAAAATATGCATAGCAGATTTCATGCTTTGTCAGTTTGAAAGAACAGTATTCATGAAAAAGTATGCTGAAATGAAACAAGAAAGAAAGAAAGAAAGTAAAATTGAAAAATTGATATCAACAATCTTGCACTAGCTCTGTTTATGCTTGTTAACATGATCAACTCACGACATTTTTATACAGATGTTAAAGCGCTAAAAAAGTCATGATTATGCTATCAATTATAAGAAGACAATACAATGTTATAAAGATTCAGAAGTCAAGTCTTTAAGAGAGAATGCAGTTGTAAAAATGCATTTCATTGACTATGAATGATGCATGTTTGCAAGACTAGCTCACAAGATTAAATTAAAGAAATTAACAAGTGAATAGAAATAATGACTTGATAGAAAATGAAAACTTTGCAAGCTTTCACTTTTGTTTCTTAGCAATTAATTCTATCATTAATAGAACGTTATCTTATTATCTTCTACTATGCAGTTTCATGTAAAGAAATCTCATCATTTTACACTACGTGAAATGCTTTAAGTAAGAGATTAAAGAAATATTTAAGTGAGATCAAGTAAATTTTTAGAAGTCAGAAGTTTGACACGAGAAAAAATCTTTATAAAAAGAAATATAAAGAATCACTTTATGCACTCATTCTTATCTCATTTCACGAATGATAATGTGAAACTCAGCAGAAGCAATAGCTCAGAGTCAGAATTCAAAACATCAACAATAGAAATTAAAAAATCAATGTTAGAAATAAAAATAAATTTATGAGATAAACTTAGCATTAGTTCATCAACAAGTAAACAACTGCAAAATGACATTGTTGATTTATTTTGCAATTAACAAAAATTGCTCACATCAGTAAATAGAAAAACACAATACATGTTTAGTTCACTTGATGCATTAATGCTAAATTCACATGCAAATGTGCATAATGACAAGAATACAATCAATTCGCAAAATGTAAATTTGCAGCAAAAAGAGCAAACATGAGTGATTGTGAAATTCAAAGAAATGAAAAAGCGAAAAGCAATGAAAAGTTTGCAAAAAGAAGCTAAAATCAAAGTTAGTATGAGTAAGTGCTACAATATCATCTTTAAAAAGATGCAGATAAAGAGACTGCGCGAAAGAATTGAATTTGAAGTCAATCAGCTAAGAAAAGCAATATCAGAACAGAAAGAGACTATAAATCATAGCTTAATTTACATTCAAAGAGCTTGTGATGAAAGCATAGAAAACTCGATTCAAAAGCAAATTAATTGACTTCAAAGTTAAATAAACAACAAACTGAAGATCATTTTACAATTGATTCAACAAAATGTTGAAAACATTAAAAAGAGAATCAATGCAAAGCAAATGACAGAGATTTCGCAAATTTTGCAGAAGATGCAGAGTTTGCAAATGACACAAGTCATGCAAAATTCGCAAAAATCAACGCAGAAGCTCACATATGCACAAAAAGCAGCTCAAGTCACAAGCGTAAATGCAAATGCAAATACAAATGTGAATGTGAATGCAAATGCAAATGAATGAAATCTGATTATCAAGAAATTCTCGTCAAAATCACAAGAAATATCATATCATGAAAGAAGATTCATTGTCAATCTCAAAAATGAGAACTGAACTTTAAAGATGATGAAAATGCGAAATTTGATGAACAATGCATCGAAAAAGGCGAAAATTGATCTAATAGTCATCATGATAGTCAAAATGTAAAAGAGAAACAACATTGTTCTGATGATCTTGAAAAAATACATTGCAGACATCTTACTAGCGCAAAGAGTAATATGAGAGCATGTTTTTGATATTAAAAGTATTAAGAAAGATGAGAAATGACACAAAATAATCATACACAGTCTGAAAATAGAAATCTTCAACATGAAAACTGAAATGAAAAATTTAAAAACTGAATTAAAGTTCTTCAATCTTGAATTGAAACTAATAATCAATTTTTTATGATTATCTAAAAGCGAAAATCGATCACGAAATAAATATACATCGACGATTTTAACTTTCAAAATTGAGACAGAAGCACAAAGATATTTGAAAAAACAACTTTTAGCTGTGAAATCAACATATCAAACAGTTGAATATAGAAATTATCGATCAAATAATCAATGTTAAAAATGTCAAATCTTTGAACATTTATAAAACAAATGTAACAGATCATCAAGATGCTTGTACTGCGAGCGAAATCATCAGATCTGAAAGCATAAATGTTAACTATCTACATGCAAAGACAAGCAATCATGCAATCACATGATTTCTAATTGCTGCAACTGTCAAAATACGCACTTCGCAAATAGCGTAATGTGCAAAACATATCAGACAGCTTGATTTATTAACTCATAAAAAAATCATCTAGTCACGAAATTGTAATAAGTATTGTAGTCGAAATGTCATAAAACAATGCAAATGATGAAAGCTTTGCAAACACGTTGAATATTTGAATTGTACAGCATAATTACGCAAGATCAACGTAAATTATGCATGCATGCATGAAATTTGCGAAAAACAAGACAGATATTGTTATACTACAAGAATCATGAATGAAAGACGAAAATATAACAATTTCGCATTCATCATTTATCTGCATTAAATTAAATGTTCAGAATACTTTTGTCAGAGTATTGATATTTGTTGCGAAAAACGCAAAGAAATTTACATACACATTAAGATCAGACATAGTCAATAGCGAAGATATGCAAGCAATATCAATAGCGAACAATAAAATTCAGAAGAGAATTTTATTGTTCAATATTTACAACGAAAAGTCACAAAATGCATATTACGAACAATTATACATGATTGAGCGAGAATTAGCAAAAGTTATGCTAAATTCTGAGCAAAAAGTTACTATCGTTGAAGACTTTAATGCACATCATAGCTGATGAAACGCAAAAATTTCAAACACTATTAGAACGAAAGCGTTAATAAACTGAGTAAATTTACATAAGTACAATCTAATTAACACTTTTGATATAAACACATATCACAGCTATTTGAGTCAATTAAGCTCGATACTTGATTTAGCATTTGCATCAAAGAATATGCATAATCACATCAAGAATTGATATATAAACAAGAACGCAGACACAGAATTTAATTATGAAGTAATTCTATTTACAATAGTTATAAAAAAGATGAAGTTGATCGAAAATTTATTGAACGCGTCATACAATCTGCAAAAAGTCAACTGAAAAGACTTTGATAAGCATTTTCAAAAGACGAAAGACAAAATGATTGTCAAGATGCAAAGAATCACAAGTTTAGAAGCAAAAGTCATTTATTTGACTGAATGCATCAAGAATACAGTGAAATTATTCGTATTTAAACAGCGAATATGCGTAAAATCAAAACTTTGATGAAACAATGAACTCATCAAAATGCAAAAGACGCTGTTGTCAAAAAAACAAATCTGAAAAAGATGCAAAAATGACGAAGCATAAGCAAAGATAGTGCAAATGCAAAATTCATATCATGATGCAATAAAGTTGATTAGAAATCAATTCTGAATCAATTTTTTGAACAACGTTGAAGAAAAAGAAGTGTTTCAGACATACAAGTTCATTAAATCACGTTTAATTGAAAAGTTACTTTCAATATAAAACTTGCAAAAAGAATTGAAAATTAAATTCAATGAAAAGTGCGAGACATTTCTGAAAGCAATGTACTCATCATTTTCGAAAATTTAAATCAATAAAGAATTACTATCAAACGAAAGTATACAGTGATCAAGAGTTATTGAAGGGAAAATCGAGCACGCTATTAACTTCTCAACATTCAGAAAAGCATTTAAATCAGATGATATATTATTCGCAATCATACAGCAAGCATACAAAAGCATATTGAAAATCTTCAATTTGATGTACTCAGATTTGATTGAAAATGACTATCATTCAAAGATATGACACAAAGACACGAAAATTATTCTGAAAAAATCAGACAAGTCGAATTATTCAATTTTGAAGACATACAGAATCATTACGCTGCTAAACTGTTTAGACAAAGTAGCAGAAAAAATAATAGCAGTACGACTGTTTTACACAGCTGAAATTAACGACAAGCTGCTGAATTTTGATCAAATGAGAGACAGAAAACAAAGATCAGCTATAGACGCAGTACTAAACCTAGTACATGATGCGCAAATGACAAAAAGTCGAGAAAATACACTTATCTGTTTACTTTTAGATGTCAAAGAAGCTTTTAACCATGTTGCGTTAAAACAGCTGGTCAAAATATTGATTAAATTGAAAATATCGATCAATTTAATCAATTAAGTAAAATGCTTCTTACAAAATCGAGTTATTGACTTAGCATTTGATGACGAACGTCAAAAATTAAAGAAAATAATCACAGAAATATTGCAAGATTTATTTATTTCACTCATTTTATTTCTAATTTATATTCGATACTTATTTTCGAAGATTCGCGCAAAGATCAAAAATCTACAGTCACTCAGCTACATTGATGACGTAGCACTATACATGAAGAGAAAAAATATTGATAAAAATGTAAAAATGTTGAAAAATGCAGCAAAAATCGCTTTTACATGAGCAAAGAAAAATGCAGTGCAATTCAATGACTCAAAATCTGAATTAATACACTTTGAAAGTCATAAGACAACACTCAATCAAATGATTATTCTACTCAATAACATGATCATAAAATCAAAAACATGCATATGATGATTAGAAGTTTGACAGAATTAAAAGCTCAACTTCAAAGTTCATATGCAAACGAAAATCATAACAGTCACAAAAACATTACACTTGTTGTTTAAATTAATGAATAATGAGTGAGAATTAAATATCAAATCAGAAAAGCAGTTATATTTGACATGCATCGATCAACATCTTATTTATTATGACAAATAAACAAAAACAATCACAACGCATACATCACAAATTTTGAAAAAGAACATTATAAACAAGACAGAGTGAATCTAAAAGATGATTCAACAACGATGAATTGCACAAATTGCAGCAATGCTTATTTGAAAATGATTGCAAGCGACGTTGATTCATTGCAAGAAAACAGAGATGCAAGATTGAAACACTTACATAATGATGAAGAGAACATTACTAACATTATTGATCTACTAATAAAGATATCAACGTTAAAGAAAGAAAAGAGCAAAGATCATTCATGAAAAGAGATAGCATTAAAGCTGATTCAATGTTTTCGACTTGACTTAAAAGAAAAACATCACGCGAATTAAAACGCGTTCATTGCGAAGAATGTACAGAAATTGAAGACATCAGTTCAACTGCTTAACAAGCAGTTGCATATACAAAAAAGCATGCGTCTTTTAATGAAAATCACGTCATGAATAAACATGACAAGAGAAGAAATAGTGATGAGAAAGTAATGTCTCAAAGATGACTCGTCATCACTTTGCAAAAAATGAGAAATCATGATTAAAATAATGAACAAAAGAGAAATAAAAGAGATACAGAAGAAGTCAATTGAACAGATTTTACAGAGAATTGCAGATGCATTGACAAATCAAAGAAATTTAATCATGTCACTTCGTAAGCTGAGCAGTAATGATATTTTTCTTCACACAGTTAACTCAGATGCTTGAGCAAATCTGAAAAAGACTCAAACATAAGCAAAAGAAATCATGAGTTCAATACGCGTAACACGTCAAATCTTTGCAATGCTGACACATAAAGTACACATTACAATAAACATGAATAATCAGAAAAAGATCATTGAAAGATTAATAAAAGATAACGTAAGATTTCATAAAGATTTGAAAGTTTTAAGAATAATCTGATTCAAGAAGATAACAGATAGTGAAAGAATTCATTCATCGCTCATCATAGAGATCACGATTAAAGCGATGATAAATCAATTAATGAACATAAGCATGCTGAACTCATATTAAGAATGTGCATGCAAGCTATTTGAAAAGAACTGTTGCATCACACAATGCTTCAGATGTCACAAATTTAATCACATGATTAAAATCTGCAGAAAGAATCAGTGTTGCAAAAAGTGTGCAAACAAGCATCACATAGAGAAGTGTGTGATGTCTTTGAATAGAAGATGTTGTGTCAATTGCAATAAAAATCATGAACACTGAAGATACATCTGTTTCAAGTGACAACAGCAGATGAAACAGACATTCAAAATCTATAAAAACAGATCATTCAAATACTCTGAAACATTTAAATACAATTGCACATTCTTCTCGCTGTCTTTGAACTCTTTAGATTCAATGAACTTTTCAGATTCAATGAATTCTTTTGATTCAATGAATCTTTCGAGCTCAATAACAATTATGCTGAAAATACGCAGTTGAATCGCTGATGAATTAGCTTAACAGATAGTAGAAATCAAGAAGAGATGAGTCAATCTTTTCTCTTGCATGAGTAATGATTCAGATGAGATGACATCTGAGCAGATTCAGAAGTGTTCAATCAGAAAGCAAGAAAGATCATCGATGATTAAAAGCATACAAAGAGTCTTCTCATTGCAAAGTCAACAACAGCTATAAATAACTTTATGATAAAACGATCTTTTCTATGAATTCTACAGTACAACATCAGAAAATCATTAAGAATTCAAGAATCATTTCTGATTAACAAAGAAATTCGCAAATTCAACATAGTAGCTATACAGAAGCAAGATTGCAACAACAATGATTTATAATCATTTAGCTCAGCACACAACTTCTTTCATCTAGTGAAAAACTCGTTATCTCAATCAAGAACATGCATATACATTAACAAACATTTAAGACTCAATCAATGAACAGTAGAAACAGCTGAATCAGACATTTGCTCAATCAGAATATTGACTTGCAACATGAATGATGAAACGCAGACGTTAAAACTTTTAAACATTTACAACTCATGCTCATTGTTTACTACATTTACAGAGAGATTTTCAATCATTTCTCGTTTGAATGAATTATTCAAGAATGACTGTGAACAATTAATCATAAAAGATTTCAATCTATATCATTCTCATTGAAGAGAGCGAAGATGCTTCACTCATCATATGATGATTGATACTCTACTAAACATCATTACAAATGCAAGATTGAAATTATTGCTGAAATCAGACACTATTACTTATGAAGTTCACAATCAATTTGCAACGATTAATTTAGTCTTTAACAGCGAGAAAATATAGTTTATGACATGCAAGTGCAAGATACAAATTAATCTGCATCAAAAATTGAATCATCTTTTGATCATCACAGAGCTATGTTTACAAACAATCTCAGTGCAACTTTCAATTCAACGACTTTAAAAGAAAATAAATACAGAAGCATTAAGTGCTTATTTGTGAATACATTTATCTTTGAAGCACTCTTTAAATGACAAGACTATAATGAATGACAAAGTGTGTAAAATTATTAGAGTGTTATAAAAGATCATTAAGAAATTTATCTTTTTGACAAAGTTATCAAATCAAGTAAAAGACTTTTGAAATCAAAGCTGCTTCAAAGTAGTAATGAAATTAATATGACTGCAAATTATATGAAAAATGCAAGATACATTAAAAGCATGAAATAAATATTTGAAGCACAATGATCATAAAAACAAGATTATTCAACAAATGAAATGCGCACACTTCAGATCACAAATGCATGAGTTAAGCGAAGCACTCAAATCGATATGATGCTTTGCAAAATGAGCTAGAATTGAAAGTCAGCTATTTAAAAAGCTTTCTCAGTTTTCATCACTGAAGTGAAGCAACATTGATCATATGACAACGATGTTCAAGAAAAAAATCAAGATACTGCGAGAAAAGTTCTTTTTCTCATCTTCTCAAGTGAATGTCAACGACATCGCAAAATCATTCATATCTCTGACAGTCTCATTCAATTCACGCATCACAGAAGATGAAGTGAAGCAGACAATCAGATGAGTAAAAGCAGACAAAGCATCAAGCGCTTCAGATATTTCAGACAAAGCACTTCAAGTGAGTCTTGCAGAACTGATCTCAGTACTGATGAGTTTATTCAATGCATGCATAACACACAAGTATCATTTGAAGCAGTTCAAAAAGACTCAGACAATAATACTATGCAAATTGAAGAAAAGTGATTATATTGATTCAAAAATGTATTGACTTATTGCTTTGTTCAATATTATGAGCAAAGTGTTGAAGTTAATCATGATCAAAAGACTTAGTGACATAGTTGAGATTCATCACATGCTATCAAATGCTTAAATGAGAGCGAGATGTAAACAATTCATGATCTTGACGTTAAATCTACTAATAAATCAAGTTCACATAGTGTGAAGCTGTGAAATCAAATATGTGATCTTCATGCTAAGCTTAGACGTCGTTGAAGCATTCAATCAAGTCTCACACGTCAGACTTCTGCATATGCTGAAAATAAAAAGAACGTTGAGTTACATAATTGAATGAACATGCAGCTTTCTAAAAAATCAAGAGATGTTGCTAATATTCAATGAATAAATGAATAACATGCGTAAGATAAACGTAGACATATTGCAAAGATCTTTTATTTCATTGATTTTCTTTCTATTCTTCAACGCAAGTTTAATTGAAAAATGCAAAGCATTAAGAATTAAAATTAAAGTGCTTAACTTTGTAAATAATATTAACATTCTAGTCTATGACAGATTTATTAAAGAAATTTGCAGAACATTGAGCAAAGCACATGATGTCTGCGCGAAATGAGCTTGCATTCATGACGCAACGTTTGCATCAGAAAAGTATGAGCTTACACATTTCACTAGAAAATCGAAGAGATTTGACATGATGATTAACATATAAATAGAAAGCTTAATTATTAAATTAAAATCAGATGTACAAGTTCTAGAGATGCAACTGAACATGAAACTGCAATGAGATGTGCATCTTTGACAAATAAAGATGAATCACGTCATAAGAATGCTGACACTTAGTTATCTTGAAGTTTTCACATGAAAAGCTATTTTCACAAAAGTGAGACAAGTATACTCAGCAGTAGTAAGATCAGAAATTGCATTTGAAGCATCAGTTTGACATCAACGTGATAAGAAAGATGAACTGTTGAGCAAAGAATGCAAATTAAAAACACTTCAGAATCAGACTCTGTATCACGTAACAAAAGCATTCAAAAGAGTAAACATTGAAACTTTAAAGACAGAAACATACACAAGTTTATTACATATTCATTTAAACATGCTACAGAACAAAATCACGTTACACAGTCAAGTTCATGATTGAACGCAAGAGATCAGACAAGCATACAAACTAATACACATTCATTTAATAAAAGTTAATTACGTCATTTCTTACTTATTCATCATCAAGAAAATAATACTTCTGAATGTTTTCATTTAAGAAGATGCAAAGATACAGTTAAGATGTAGATGATACACTTTCTTCTTCACAATGATTTCAACAAGTGATAGCATCACAATAACACAGTATCACAAAGATTAATGAAATCAATGATGAGAAAAGTACAAAGAACATGTTGCAAACATTAATACAATCTCAGCACAAAGATTGCATCTGAGCAAAAAGATGATAAAGATGCGTGATGATCTTCAGAAAGCAGAAAGCATTCTTGCAATACACATCAGAATTGAACGCATAGATTTGAATGCTTATCTGCACTTTAGAAATGTTTCAGACATGAATAGCTTGCGATGTGACTGCAAATAAAGTCATCAGACGACGAAGCATATACTTATGCACTGCTCAAGCTGATCGCATCTGCGATCAAGAATGCTACAAGATGCTGACTTTTTAAACTATCAAATAATCATCATCATCACGAAGAGTCTCAGAACAGTAGCGAAGATGATGATGAAAATGAAGCTCTTGAAGCAATTTAAAGTGACTAAAACATTCTTTCTTTAATATGCAATTAACGCGAACAAATTTGATACATAGTTTCAAAACTCACTGTTTCAACTGCATGAAGCAATCGTATAGACTGCGAGTGATTTTCTATCTCAGAGAGTTTTGTTCACTCGATACAAATAGCATAAAGTTTCTCATGAATTGATTTAATTGATGTCATAAGAATGTATGAATTTATTATTATTATTTGACATGCGTCACATTTATTAATGATTATAACGTCGAAATATGATGAAATAATCAAAAAAGTTACTTAGTCAAATTTCGCAAACTGCAAAACGCTGCATTATGAAAAATTCTGAGTGCATTTCAAACATCATCAATAAATGCTATGCAAATAGAAGTTGAAATCTCGTCAATAAAAATATGATTAAATCAAAAGTGTAAGAACTATGCAATTTGAATAGTTGAATTATTGAAAAAACACTCTATCAGAAAAAGAACATTTATTATGTACTCATTTCAATACTTTATTGAATTGAATCTAAATCTAAACGCATTGAAATATCTGAACGAAAACAAAATGAAGATGAATGTATCTTGAAAAGTTAAGAAGTGCAAAGACAGACTCATGCAGATATATCAAATATTAAACAAAGTGCAAAAAACATTGAATTCAATAAAGAAAATCGAAATTTCTCACTTCAAGAAATCATGAGAGCAAGAAATCAAGCATTTAGCAAAACTTCAAATCGAATTTGCAAAAGGCGAAACTTGTGATACGATCAATATACATTATAGAAAATTAGAAAAAATTATCAAAAAGACGAAAAACATAGTGATGTACACAGACGCATTGCAAATTCGAAAAAAGATAGCAGAAGTTGAAACAGAAATCGAAACAACAGTGATATTTATGCATGAACTCGTTAAATGCAGCAAAGTGACAAGCATTTCAGACAAAATCATCATAACGAAAGCAAAACTGCAAGCTATTAGCGATGCAATCGCAATGTGCAGCGAAAAAGCACTTAAAACAGCGAAATTTGAATGTACATAAACAGTCAAATGACTTTACAAAGATTAAACACAAAGAGCAACGTTAATGTGAAATTATTCAATGACATACGACAAAATCTGATCAATTTACGTCAGAAATAGTGTTAAATTTGCATACAGTGAATATTGAGTCGCAAAAACATTATTAAAAATGAAAAAGTAAATCAATTGATCAAAATTGCTGCTTAAGAAGTATTAATTATCAACAACATGAAAACAATCATTATAAGCTTCGTTAAAAAGCAAATTTGCAAAGAGATGAAATTACAATGATTAGAGATCTGAAAAAGCAGTATCAAAAAGAAAAATCAGTATTGAAAGATCATATCAGATGTGAATCTAAGTCATAAATCATTAAAAAAGCTGAGAAAAATCGATATACTAACGTTTTCAATCTTTATTCAGCTGAAAATGAAACATGACTATTTCAATAGCTATTTGCATCGATTATCAGAGAATAATTTGAACAAATGCTATGAAATATGCAATGCAAGATAAACGTCAAAGCATTTACTGCTGAACTGCAGACATTATAAAGCAGAGCAGAGAAAGCTTAAGAAAAAAGCTCAGCTCAAAAACACAGACATCATATTGACATTATTCATCATCAAGATTGAAAGAATCGCAATATTAAAGTATTTGAAAAATACTTGAATTGCAACGAGAAAATGACTATTAGAAACGAAAGAGTAGAACGCGAAGAGTGCAAAGAAACGAAGAAAAACGAGAGTATGATTGCAAGAGTTTAAGCAAGAGTGCTTGTATATACAAACTATCGATGTGATTGATCAACGAGAAGATATAAAGCAACGACTTTGATCAAATTACATGTAACGTAGCATATACACAGCGTTTAGACAGTATCATAGTCATAGATTGCATGCACTTAATGAAGAAATAAAAAAAATCTTCATTATACAATGAAAGTTAATGTTTCAAAATGCTCAAATAGACTGCAAACATTTATATCATCTGATTCAAGCATTGCAATGCATTTATATATTGCTGAATCACATTTATATCTTGATTCATTGAATTTTCAATTAAATTAACATTTGCAGTTTGTAAAGTGAATTAAATTTTAAAGTTTAGTTAAAGAGACATTTGTTGCTTAAAGCTGAATAAAATCGAAATTTAAGCTGAGCATGTCTGACTGAGTTTTGCTTTTGTTGATAAAATGTGCATTCATTCATATGTCTTTGAACTGCATTTTAATATAATTTGCGTTTGTTCATATGCGCTGAAATGAATCTCACTTTCGTTGCTTATGTCACATATGTCGAGATCAACAACGAAATTTACCTACATGAGATGCTGACTACAAATCTTCTGCAAGCTATGCTTGTCAGAAGAGCTGAACAATCTTATTGACAAAGCAGTAACAGCATGATACATGTATGTTATGCTTACATACACAGATTGAGCATTGCATTGCAATGCTCATAAACAATAAAACCACATGATCAAATGATCATGTGATCAAATAATGAATGAAAGTTCACGTCGAAGTGATCAGCTTTCACAATATACAGATTGAGCATTGTATTGTAATGCTTACAAACAACTCAAAACTTATCTAGTCTGCTTAACTAAATGATCAAACAGCGAACGAAAGCTCACATTGAAGTGATCAACTTTCACAATACATCAATTGCTCATTTAGCTCGCTCAGCTAAATGATTAAACAGCAAATTTGAAAGTTTACATCAAAGTAATCAGCTTTCACAATATACAGATCAAGCATTGCATTATGATGCTCACAAACAATTCAAAGCTCATTTAATCTGCTCAACTAAATAATCAAACAGCAAATGAAAGTTCATGTCAAAGTGATCAACTTTCACAACACATTGATCACTCATTTAGCTCGCTTAGCTAAATAATCAAACAGCAAATTTGAAAGCTTACGTTGAAGTGATCAGCTTTCATAATTTCAATTTGTTTATATGATTACTTAATTATATAAACATGTTGTGCGCTTGTATGTGCACTCTAACAATCTGACTGCTCAATGAAAAGTTATACAGCAGCGATTATGACTAAATTACATGTAATTTAGCATACACACAGCGCTTTAATGCTAATAAATGACATCATGTTTTATAGTTTTAAACTGCATAAGCATGTAAAACTTGAAGAAGAAAAAAATTGCATATGTCAATTCTTTTATCTATGTATATTATATATATTTACAGAGACTTATTTATAAACAAATTATAGTATGAAGTGTTGCTATAATGAATGTCATCATTGTACTTACTTTAAATTTTCAATGATGATTCATTCTTTCATTCTTTAACATTATATCAACAACAGTTTAAACTCTTCTTTTATTAATTTTATAATTCTCATCACTATTTTTGACTTCTTGCAGCCTTCACAAAGCTCAAATTATTCATTATGAATGCATTGCAATGATTGATTAGACTCAACATGTTAACATTCTTTGCAATATTTCAAATTAATTTCACATTATTTAATTTGATTTAAGTTGTTGCAATTTTGATAATTTTGTTCTCAGTCATAGTGTGTAAGATCTTGAGTAATCACTTATTTATCGTTTGCAGCAAATTCAATAACTCATTTAGCTTTTTCGTGATTTCATCATTATTTTTGAAATCATGAATCTGAGATCAGTCAACTATATTGATGTAAGCGAAACCAATCATTTACAAACGCGTCGTGAATATCATCTGTTTAACTCATGTTTTTGCTTGATGTGCAAGTAAATAATCTCACTCATCTGAAAATTAAGCTTTGCAGTAGTTTGACACAGCTGCTAGAAAAATTCTGTGAGTTAACATTTCATGATTTTCAATCTTGAGTTAAATCAACTGCGTGTGCTTAACTGATTTCAAAGCAGATACGCTGTTACTTTTTGAGTACATTAACAGAATGTTAAAGACTGATTCAATTGATTAAACTGTTATCGTACTTAAATCATAAAGACACATTAAATGTAATTTTCGAAATTGAGAATCTTTATTGATTCGTAAGATCGAAAATTAAGAGACACTCAGTATATATGAAGAGATTGTGAGCATTGCATTTTGCAGTGAAGAAAATGAGTTATGTGCTCTATATGAAAAGCAGATAGAAAGATTTCGCTCTTGTGATTGTATAATGTCATTGTTTTGCAAATTTCTCTTTTTTATTCGATGCAATCGCTGTTAAGAATTTGATATTGCGATTTGCAAGTTCTTGAATAAACGCAGTGTATTCAGCGACAGAAAGTTTTTCTCATGTTCATGAGTTGATAATGTTAAGTGTGATGTCAAAGTTCATTGATCAGCATGACATGAACATTCAAGATCTTCAATCATATTGAGTATTTATTTGCTATCTTTAAAAAGATAAGAATACTCAGACTTTCTACAACTTACAACAAAAGTAGCTTCAAGATTTTGCAGAAAATAATTTTTTTTTACAGATAAATACTTTGCAGTTTTGTTAGAATGTGATAATTCTGACTTGCATATCTCATTTTACATAAAAAATATGAAGAAAACATTCTTGCAAAATTTAAACATGCACAATCATGAAGATATTGAGAGACGCGATCAGAATGATTTCATTGAGTCAAATTAATCACATTAGTGAACTTGATGCATGATTGATGACGAAGCACAAGATTGATTAATAAGACTTTCTGTTAATAATGAGTAAAGCAAGACAGTTACTCAGATACAAGTGATAACGTTTTGTATATCTCAATGAGCTGTATATAATTATGATTCTAGCTATATATATAATAATAAACAAAGAAAGCATTTCATTTTCTAATGTGCAACTTTGATGATTGAGTTCAAGTTATAGCTTTGAATAAGATGAGATTTGAGAATCAATCTGTCGTTTTTGCAAGTTTAACTGATGTATGATTCATTGAACTGCAAAACAAATTAATTAAATTGCAAAACAAATTCATTAAACTGATGATGTTTGCTCTGATATCATGAAACATGTAATCTTCAAAATGTATGAAAGTTATTGAGTTTAACACTTTCAATCATATTTAATATCTTAATAACAATCATTTGAAAATCTTAAAACTTAACTATTATGATCATGACTGTTACAATTCTAGCCTTCGTCTATTCTTTCTAGCTTTGACCTGAGTTTCATTCTAATTGAGTCTAGTGAGCATTTGAGCTAGTAGTGATGTCATTGAGACTTTGCATCATATGTGTAAGATGTCAATTCTTTCAAGTCTAGCACAGAGCTGAGAAACACACATATAAAGAATCAAGTTCTTTTCTGTAAATACTTTTCTTTCTTAGCATTTATCTATTAGTTAAATGACATTCATATGACTCGCTTTATGCTGATCTCTAACAGTAGATAAATGCTCATCAACTCTGCTATCAACGTGTAAACGATATAAAATAATCTACTTCTATTCAAAAAATTCGCAAGAAATTCTTTGAATTACTTTCATCAAAATACACATTCAAATTTACTCAAATTTATCAAATCAATCACTCAGTCTTATCACAATTAAATCTATTTATCTATCTATATCTCTCTTACAATGACACACGACTCTGAATCAATTGAGTCACAAACAGCTCATTTGCTTAGAAGCATTGCTAATAGACAAGTTTCTCTTATTTCTTTCAATGCTTCAGCAAGATCTCAGAATGTCGTTATCTCATGAGACATCAACATGAATCAACAACTTCGTCAATGAGCTATTGATCAGTCAGACGAGATCATCAAGATGGTGATTGAGCTAAGAAATCAATAAGACATGACTTTGAAACTCAATAAGCAATGAATTAATCTACAAGTTGATCACATCAAGAAACTTGATGAGTTAAAGATCAATCAAACGACAATAAACACTTAAGAAGAGACTATCATTGAACTACAAGAGAAAGTATTGAGTCTCAAAAAGAAACAGCGTTCAGCGAATCATCTTCAATCTCAACAGTCTACAAAGTCTCAAACTTCTATCAAGAATCATACTTGACGAAAGTCGTTAACTTTATTCAACAACGATCATCACAAGTTTTTCAAGTTTTCAAACTCATTTATATTCACTGATAAAGATGAATTAACATGAGACAGCTGAAGAGTCAAGATAAACAACAAGCTTCAAACAAATGTCAATCACTTCAATAATGAGAATATCTGTATTGTTTATGTGATATTTAGACTAGAAGATGATGCTGCTAAGCACATCTTCGCTTGATGTTGACATGATGCTTTGCATTCATACATCTTAATCAACAAGCTATTTAAGCATCTGAAAGAAATATACAATGAACTGAATAAGAATCAAAAGTGTTGTCGTGAGTACAATGCTCTGAGACAAGCAGACAAGTCTTTCAATATTTTCTACTTCAACTTTATGAAGCTATTCAACTATCTTGAATACAATAATTGCACTCTGATGAATGATCTTCAGAATAAAATCAATAATTGCTTGCAGAACGTTTTATCAGTCTGTTCAAAGAACTTTACTTCGCTCACTCGCTTAAGAATCTTTCTTCAAAATGTAAATAGTAAACAACGAGTTAATTATCAGCTTCGCAGCAAACGTTGCACTGTCATCATCAAAGTCACTGTTGTATCTGATAAACGCGTTACTTTTCTGTCAGTAACAACTTTGATAATCAATTATGTTAAGTCAACTATCTCTTCTACTTCTGAGTCAGTGAGATCATCAATTATCTGCTACATCTGCAAGACTTTCAATCATTTGTTCAAGAATTGTTCTCAGTTGAACAAGATCAACACTTCTGCATCTCATGCATTCATCTTTCGTCTACATGAAATCATCATTTCGAAGAATAAAGAGAATGAGAAAATATCTTTCAAGAATAGCGAGGCAAAAAACTAGAGACTTTCATCAAAGATGCAATGAAAAATGTGTTAATTTCTTCAACAATGAGCATGTCAGATGATTCTTTTGCTTCTAAATCTTTGACTATTGAATGTATACTTTCTAACAATGAAATTAGTTACTTCATTGAAGTCATTAATTGACATCGAAGCTGCTGACTATTTGTTCATTGATGAAGTGATTGCGCAGATTGTTTATGATCAGTTGCAAATCAAGTCTTTGACTTTGATCAAAGCGAAGTCAATTCGAGAATTCAACGATCATTATGCTAAGAAACTCATTACTCATGTCATTTATTCAAATCTGACTGTTCAAGATTATATAATTGACACAGCTTTTATATTGATCACTCGATTAAATCAACATCAAATGATTCTCGAAAAAACATGAATGAACAAAATCAATCTAGTAATTGATATGCAAATCAATTCTCTTCGATTTTCGAATTTCAATTCTACTAGTCAGAAATTGATTACTTTACTCTTAAGCAATAAATCAATCACGAAACGAAAGAGCTTGACTTCTACTCATATATTGAAGAGATTTTTCACTTTCGTTACATCTTAATTCAGTCAAAACAAGAAGTTCATTGAACAGTTAAAACAGCGTGACGCGACTTTGACTAACGTCAATTCTAAGTCGATGTTCAGTCTGAAATCAGTTTATTTCAGTCTGAAATCATTCTCTTTCAGTTCAATGAACATAGCAATGATAGAGACAGCAACATATAAAATGTTAGTCAAATGATCAGACATCAAGATCTTTGCTGTTATCATCTTGAAAATCGATCGACTCATAACTACAGTTGAAAACAAGTCTGAAGAAGTGAATCTGCATGAGCTTTTTCACGCTAAAGCTCTTGAGCAAGTCAAGATCAAGCTTCTCTCTGAATATCACGACTATTTAAATGTTTTCAATCAAGCAATAATTAATCAGCTATCATTGCATTATTTCTATGATCACAAAATTGAGTTGATTGATGAAGAAACATCTTCTCGAAGCAGACTATATCAGATGTTCAATCATAAGTTTCAGAAGATAAAAAAGTATCTGATTGATTATTTAAACAAAGAATTCATTTTCTTCAGCTTTGCATCATACGTCTCGCTTATCTTGTTCATCAAAAAGAAAGACGATAGTCTGCGTTTCTGCATCAATTACAGAAAACTCAATGCTTTGATCAAATGAGATTGCTACTCTTTGTCATTGATAGACGAGACTTTCACTCATATACAAGAAAGCAAGTATCTGACTTGATTGAACATCATTGTCGCGTTCAACAAACTATGCATGCACTCAGATAACAAAGATTTGACTATCTTTATTATCTTCTTCGACTCATACAAATATCATGTAATGCTCTTTGAATTAATCAATGAATCTGTGTTTTATCAACATTATATGAACGACGTGTTGTTCAAGTATTTACATGAGTTTTGTCAGATTTATTTAAATGACATTATCATTTACAGCAAGATCTTGAAGCAATACAAGCGACATGTATGATTGATTTTGAATAGACTACAAGAAGCTGATTTACAGATAAACATCAACAAGTGCAAGTTTCATATTCAGAAAACTATCTTTCTAAAACTCTTAATATCAATTGAAGAATTGAAGATGAACTCGCAAAAGATGCAAGCAGTCATTGATTGATTTACACTCAATAATCTCACTTAAATGCAGTTCTTTATTGACTTCTGCGATTTCTATCAATGCTTTATCAAGAACTTTTTGAAGATTGTTGATTCAATGATTCAACTCACTCAAAAGAAGATCATATTTGAATGAAATGAAGTCTGTCAGATCATCTTCAATCATATGAAGAGACATATGATCAAGACTTTTATACTACGTTACTTTGATTAAACTTGTGAGACTATTCTTGAAATTGACTCATTCAACTACGTTAACAATGAAGTTCTTTCTCAATATGATGACGAAGAAGTACTACATTCAATTGTCTTCTATAGCAAGAACATGTTTTTTGCTGAATGCAACTACAAGATATATGATAAAGAACTTCTGATCATTATTTGAGCATTTGAACACTAATGACTTGAACTGAAGCTAACTGACATTTCTATCAAGATGTTCATCAATCATCAAGCACTCACTTTATTGATGAAAGATAAAAAGTTGAGCAGACGTCAGATGCATTGAGTTCAGAAGCTCGCTGATTTCAACTTCAGAATAATATATCAATCTGATAAACAGAACATCAAGATCAATGCATTAACTCGTCAAGCTGACGTTGTGCTCAGAGATTCAGAAGATGAGCGCGTTTGCTATTAATGAATCACTATTCTGACTTTGAATTGAATGAAAATTGCTGATTTAAAGAAAAACATCAGTGAATCAATCTATAAACAGATTCTTAAGACTAATAAGATCGACGAGAATTGTACGCTACTTCGCGAAGCAATAGCAAGAGACGAGACACAATATGAAAATATCAAATTAAAGAATTATTGAACTCAGAATAAAATCTTGTATCATGATAGTCAGTTATGAGTCTCGTTCAATGAGCTTCTACAAATAAATCTGATTCATGAAATGCATGATCAATCATCAGTTGATCATTCTGATATTCTTAGAACTGTGAAAGTCATAAAGCGAAACTACTATTGATCATTTATGCGAAAAATGATAGATCAATATATTTGAAACTGTTATATCTGTCAACGTTTAAAGACATCTAAAGATAAATCAAATGACTTGCTTCAATCTTTATTGATATCTAAACAGCAATGACAAGACATAGCAATGAACTTTATTATTAATTTATTTGATTCAAGCGAGTACAACGCTATTCTGATGATCATCTGCAGATTGTTAAAAGAAAGGCATTATATTTTTTGCATCATTGATGATGAAGATATCACTGTTGAAAAGACAGCTGAAATGCTGATTCAATGAGTATTTTGAACTCATGATTTATCAAACTTTATAGTATCTGATCGAGATTTGCAATTTATCTCTATACTATGAAAGTCTCTTTGCAAATGACTGAGCATTTTTCTTCAATTGTTCATCGTTTATCATTCTCAGATTAATGATCAAAGTGAACGAGTTAATCAGAATGTCAAGCGATATCTTTGATTCTTCTGTTTATATATGCAGAACGACTGATCTAAGTGACTATTCATGATTAAGTTTGTTGACAATAACGTCTTGTTCTCAGTCATTTTCTTAATTTTCTTCTTCATGAACAAGAACTTTCATTCTCATATGAGCTTCAACTCTGACATCATTGAGTATGAAAGCACTCGTGAACGCTTGCAGATCAATTGAGTCAAGAATATATCTGAACAAATGAACAAGACATTAATCTTCACTTATGAAGCTCTGATCAAAACACGAGAACAAATGATGAATCAAGCTAATAAGCATAGAAAGAAAATCAATTATAAGATCAAATTAAGAATGTTTTTGAATGAATGAAACATCATTACAGCGAGACTCTTCAAAAAATTGAATGACAAGATGCTCAATTCTTTTCAGATCATTGATCTCGTTGACTCATTCTATAAATTGAAACTACTCAAGACTATGCATATACATGATGTATTTCATTCAGAGCTTCTTCGTCTTGTCATTAATGATCTTTTGTTTAATCAGAAGAATGAATTCTCGAAATTAATAGTGATAAACGATGAAGACGAATGAGAAATCGACGATATATTGAACTCTTAATGATATCAAAGATGACTTCAATATCAAGTCAAATGAAAGAGCTATGACAACGATCTCAACTGATATAATGCTGACGATGACGAATTTATGAACGCTCAAGAGATAATCGATGACTTTCATATTAAATATTCAAGAAAAGCGCACTAAGAAACAACATTCATGCGAACATGAATATTCAAGAAGAAAAGATAATGTTATGATTCTAGTCTTTGTCTATTCTTTCTAACTCTGACATGAGTTTCATTCTAATTGAGTCTAGTGAGCATTCAAGCTAGTAGTGATGTCATTAAGACTCTGCATCATATATGTAAGACATCAACTCTTTTGAGTCTAGCACAGAACTGAGAAACACACATATAAAGAATTGAGTTTTTTTCTGTAGATACTTTTCTTTCTTAACATTTATTTATTAGTTAAATGACATTCATATGACTCGCTCTATGCTGATCTTTAACAGCGACGATGCAAAGTGCATCTGTGTTTTATTCAATCAAGCAACTGCATTGTTGATCTTGTTGATAATTAGCTGCAATGATTGTAATCAGTACATTCTTCAAGTCAGAATTTTTGCAAATGACTTTCATGAATTTAAATATTGCAAATTGTAACTTCTGCATTCATGATGATGAGCTTTTAATGAGTTGTTATCACAGAACATGAGTTATCTGTGATGATGCAAATTCGCAAATGAGCAAGCTAATAATTAAGTTTTTTTATTTTTATTTCTTCAAGTTTTACATGCTTATGCAGTTTAAGACTATGAAACATGATGCTATTTACTTAAATAGTAGCATTGAAGCGCTGTGTATATGCTAAATTACATGTAATTTAGTCATAATTGCTTCTGTATATCTTCTCATTGAGCAGTCAAATTGTTAGAGTGCACATATGAGCATGTGACATGTTTATATAATCAAGTAATCATATAAATAAATCGAAATTATGAAAGCTGATCACTTTGACGTAAGCTTTCAAATTTGCTGTTTGATCATCTAGTTAAGCGAGCTAAATAAGCAATCAATGTGTTGTGAAAGTTAATCACTTCAATGTGAACTTTCATTTGCTGTTTAATCATTTAGTTTAGCAGACTAAATGAGTTTTGAATTGTTTGTAAGCATCGCGATGCAATGCTCGATTTGTGTATTGTGAAAGCTGATCACTTCAACGTAAGCTTTTAAATTTGCTGTTTGATTATTTAGCTGAGTGAGTTAAATGAGCAATAAGTTGTTTATATTCATCGCGATGCAATGCTTAATCTGTGTATGTGAAAGCTGATCACTTTGACGTAAACTTTCATTTGCTGTTTGATTATTTAGTTAGTTAGACTAAATGAGTGATCTGTATATTATGAAAGCTGATCACTTTGATGTAAGCTCTCGTTTGCTGTTTGATCATTTAATTAGTCAGACTAAATGAGCAATCTATGTATTGTAAAAGCTGATCACTTCAACATGAGCTTTCGTTTGCTGTTTGATTATTTAGTTAATCAGACTAAATGAGTGATCTGTGTATTGTAAAAGCTGATCACTTCAACGTGAGCTTTCATTCGCTGTTTGATCATTTAGTTAAGCAGACTAAATGAGTTTTGAATTGTTTGTGAGCATTGCAATGCGATGCTCAATCTGTGTATGTGAGCATAATATGCGCGTATCGCGCTGTTACTGCTCTGTCAATGAGATTGTTCAGCTCTTATGACAAGCATAGCTTGCAGAAGATTTGTAGTCAGCATTTCATACAGATAAATCTTATTGTTGATCAACAATTAAGTTTCAAATATTAAAAGTTAAGTCAACGTTTAAGTTAAAGAATGATATAAATAAAGTATCACATGTTTTTTGCATGCATCAACAGCACTTCTTCTATTTTTTAAGAAAATATTCTTACATTCTTATACTTCAAATCTTCATTGATTACGTTCATGTTTGCATGCATCTGCAGTGTGTAAACATTTGACAAGTATGAGAAAACTTTTAAAGTGTCAATTTTCATGTAAATGATTTGAACTTCAACGCTTATGATTTTTGAGAAAAGCGCACTTTTCTTACTTGTAGTCTTTTGCTTATCTCTTTTCATGATTGATAGTAGTGATGTGATAGAAGCAAAATAAATGTTACTTACTCATTCAGAGCATCATAATTATGAGTTGTGAGATTGCTGATGTTTGACAAACATTCTCATTACATTGATGAGTGAATTTTTCTATACTTTGCTGCGTTTTATAAATGCAGAATGATCGTAGCTGAAATCAATACTGATGAACATTATTATTAATTTATGAAATGATATTGCGTCTGCTTCTTTAAATCTTTGTCAATCTGCACACATTCAGACATAATGTTGATTAGATAGTCATGATTTCTTTAATGAGTTATTTAATTGAATTTATTTGAGAGATTGAAAATGAGAATCTGTAATTATGCTCAAGCAATATTGCATGTGTCGTTGAAAATTTGTTGCATCATCAAAGCAATATTTGCAACATCATTAAGAATTACAGAGCTTAGTGTTGATTCTATAAATTTTTTCATGATTTCAATAAGTTTTGATAAATATATCAATGAATGTTAAAGAAGAAAGAGTGAGTACAACTATTTATAATACAGACTGATAAACTAGTAATACACTGCGCATTCTTGATGCACATGTATGAGACTGTGTGATTTAAATGCAGTTATCATCTTTCATCTTGTTATTAATTTCAATGTTGTTCGCTTCATTATCATCATCATTCTCAACATCTCTGATTACATCATCATCTTTAAAGATTTTGAGCTTCAATGTCAACTTCATTATACACATTCAATGATTTTATCTATCATATATCAGCATCTCAATTCTTGAATCTACGCAGCGTAAATCATAAGTGATAGTTTTTTCATATTGTTCAAGATGATTGACTCTTTTCTTAATTTATGCTTGATTTCTCTTCATTTATTCTGAATCAATCTGAATCAATCTCTTGATTTTGTGTAAATTGTAATCAACAGCGATTAATTTGATAGTGTCAATGATAAAGCATGATGACTTTTTATTTGAATACTTCTGCAGTTTTTTCAAATCTTCTTGAAACAATTAAACTATGTTCATCATTCTAGATTTGATTAATTTTGAAATTATCAAAGTCATAAAGACTTTAAACATAAGTTGAAAGTACTACATAATTAAATGTTAGCAATCATGTTGAACATGTTTCTTCTCACTATGCATGTGATAACTTTTAAGAACAACATTAATAGAAAGTAAAAACTTTGTCACTTACTCAATAAAAAATAAGTGCATTCATAAAATTCATGATATAAAATACAGTCTTCTTGTTCTTGTTTCAGATATCATTGATGAGCATGTTGATTGCTTTAATCTTGCTACAGTTCACTTCAAAGATAATGTCGAGAATGTGCTTCTCATAAAAAGATTCAACTTTCTTCAAGTCATAGAGATGATTTATTTCAAAGCAAACATATTTCTTATTTCAATCATCTACTTCAGAGAATACAAGTGACTATGTTTCTGAAAGTTATTTAAAATGCAAGAATGTGTTAAGTATTTTGAGTTAATGAACTTTCATCATTCAGTTGTTGATGTTGAGTTGAAGCTCAATTTTAATACAATGATTGTTGATTCAATCTTATTTTTTCTTATTCATTTTCTTTTGAAGTTGATTGATGATTATCATCACTGAGAAATTAAAAAATTTGTTAAATCTTGATGAAAGACTGCAATTGATATCTTGATGCTCATTCAATTTTACATTTGTAAGAAAAGAGTTGAAAAACATTAATTGATTAATGTCACGTCGTAATCGTAATGTATTATATATAATTTTTAGCTGTTTGATGTACTTCTGAATAACTTGAGAATTTGTCTCTTGAATCTTGATGATTTTCATATATATTTTGTTCATGTCTTTCAACTTTTGATATGTACAGTATTTCAAATTAACTCGATGAGCTTTTTTTTCTTTTCATACTCATTCATGTTGATTCACTATCAAGTCTATCATCAGCATGTTCATTCATATTATCATTTGAAAGAAAGATCATTTAAAAAGTGTATTTGTAACAAATCACTTACAAGATTTTTTATTCATAATCTTAAATAAATTGATGAATTTAAATGTCTGAATCATCTTTTTATGCATCTCATTCATGATCAATCAATCTCATCTTATATCTCAGAACTTTCATATTGACTGTAATTATCTTGATCTAAAACTTGCTTTTTGAGAATAATGTAAACTTCTCATCAATTCTGCAACGCGAGTCTTGTACATGTTTATCATGATCACATATATAAAATTAGAATTAGCTTACTTTTCTTCTGATAAAAAATATATATCTGTTTGTTTCAATCTGATGATTAGTGCGTTCATTTTGACATCACAATATGCATAATGAATTTATTAATGTAATAAATCATTGTTCTTGTCAAGATGAATTCAAATCTTTTTTAGTCAATTAATGATCAAGACTGATGAAATAATAACTAAATTAATAAATTTTGATGATATAAGATGTGCAGATGAGCTTGCATTCACACATAAACACTTAATTTTCAATTTATTATCAAAAGAGCACTTTGAATCTTTAGATTAAGAAGTATTGAGAGTGTCTTCTTTCAAATGTTCATTGAACTTCTTCTCATGATGAGCATTGTTGATCTTGTCATGTATTATGTGCAATAAACGATTCAGACAAACCAATTCAAGCATTTCTATTGTCTTATCAATAAATTAGCATGCTTCATTCTTAATTTTGCTGATATTCATGTTTATCTTTTCAAGACTCATATCATTGACATTGTATTCTTTTCTTATGAACATTTTCATCTTAAACATCATAAAAATCTTAAAAGTCTGATATAAAAAGAATGACGCGATCATTCTTTGCAAATGTATGTGTGACTGAGATTCAACATAATTAAAGTCATGCAGAAATAATTGAGCATAATTTTGTCATCTGTCTTCTTCATGAAGATGCTTTGTAATAATCAATGATATTTTCATCATGAATTTGTTCAATCTTGTTAGTCAAGAAACAAGATTGACTTTCATATCTCAATCATCTTACATAATGTTTCTTCAAAGTCTTCTCACTATCTTCAACATTATTGAGATTTACATGTGATTATGCATGTTCTGACTTTTTCGCGATATCTTCTTTAAATGAAGTGTTGAAAATCATCATGTTTTGTTGAGATTTCATCTGCTGAGATGAAAATTGTACAGTTACTTCATGTTGTTCAACTCAACTCATTGAATTTTAATATGAGTTGATGATATTATTTTCATTCAATGAAGAACTATCATTCTTTAATTTGAAACTTGATACTGATATTGAATTATCAAAAGTTGAAGTTGAAATGTGAGATTTATCTGAAGTTAATGTTGACATGTCATTTTCTTAAGTCTGCATCTTGTTGTTCAACTTTCATCATTTTGAATGCAATGATTTAAAACTCTTATCATTCTCTGTAAAAATTACTTGTTGTTAGTTTGTCATTCATACATATACTTCAATAACTTACTATAATGCAATGTTTAATCAGTTAATGTGATGCTTGTTGTATCTTTCTTTGAATGATTGAATCTTGATTGTTTTTAAGAAAAATATAAAAGCGTGTGAATTTTGTTCATGAGATTTTCACTCTTGTCAGTTCACTGTGAATATACACTCTTCACAAATTTATCAAATTTCGCTGCATTGTTTGCTGAGTCAACATTATTCTTCATTGTATTTAAAACAGCTGTGTCATTTGCATCATTCTCTTTCATGTTAATGACTGCTGACTGCTTCTGAACATGAATAAACGCTACATTATTTGCTGAGTCAATATTATTCTTCATTGTATTCAAAACAGCTGTATCATTTGCATCACTTTCTTTTATATTAATGACTGCTGACTGCTTCTGAACATGAATAGACGTTGCATTATCAGTCAAGTCAACATTATTCTTCATTGTACTCAGAACAGTTGTGTCATTTGCATCATTCTCTTTTATGTTAATGACTGTTGACTGCTTCTGAACATGAGTAGACGTTGCATTGTCAATCAAGTTAACGTTATTCTTCATTGTAAACAGAATAACTGTGTCATTTGCAACACTTTCTTTCATGTCAACGACTGCTGACTGCTTCTGAATATGAGTAGAGTTTATTTGATTCTGCTCTATGAAATTTAAAGTTCTTGTCAATCTTTATTAATATACATAATCTATTGAATTATCAATTGTTATTTCATGATTAATTAATAATGTGTTGATCTCATTTTTTTGAATAGTTACTTTGTTAATTTCTTCGCTTTTGTTAATATCAATGAATTTCATGTGCTCTTGATTAGAAGCTGAGATTGATGAAGCATTGTCTGTAAGTTCTGCATTAATCATTAGTTCGCTGTTTACATACATATGTTTCTGATCTATCAGAATATAATGTAGCGTGAGTCACATTAAAGCGAGCAGCATGATTAAATTGATTTGAAACATCGCGTAAGACAGCTTGAAAAGTTCTGTCTGAATTTATTTTCAAGATCTCGTCATCTATGATGTAGATAATAGTGTTCATCTCAATGTAACTCATGTCATCTTTGAGAATTTCAATTCACATTTGAAATGAAACATTATAAAATCAATCTTTGTCATCATGTAAATTATGTGAGATACATTTTCAATCAAAGTCAAGTTTGTTTTTGAAGTTTCTTTTGAAGTAATCAGATTCAAGTGTGAATTCATCATTGCATGAAGTTCAACGTCTTTAAATGTTCTGATGAATGACATGACTTCTTGTGACTACAAAAACTCAAATGCAAATGATGTTTATTAAATTTTTACAATCTTGCGTGTGATGATGAGTGATTGATCATCTGAAAATGATGTAAAACTAGTTTATGTATGAGTGAAAAATGTGTTGATTTTTTCAACACATTTCTGTCTAAAGTGTCTCTTATTAAAGAGCAATCATTGAATTATAATGATCAAACTGCTGATAATATGATTTGCTTCAAAGTCATTAAACATAAGTGAGTTAATGTTGTACAGAAACGATGTTAATTTTTTCTTAATGATAGTTGACTTTTTGTGAAATCTGATGTGCTTAAGTGTAGACGCATGCTTTTCAAGTCATTGCTCAGCTTGATTTGTTAAATTCTTCAGCTGATATTTATCAATGTTTAAGATTTTAAGAATTTCTGTTATGTTTCTGAAAGTTAAACATTCATCATTAAGTTGAGAATTCTGATATTTAATAGTAATATTCTTTTTAAGACGTAAGCTAGTCATTATGATGAGTTAATAAAATCAGTTCAATAAGATAAATAATGATAATGAAATATGAATGTTGCTATCTGACTATGTAAGATGAGTTGACGTGACAAACTAGATGCGTACTCAACTGATGTTAAATATGCAAATTCAATCAACTGAGATTAAGTTCAATGAACATATTTTGATCTTGATGATGATGCTCATTGAAAGAAACATATGATTAAATCATGATTTAATGTAATTATGAAAGTAACTTGAAAGACTTACATTGAGTATGATGAGCAGATGAATGAAAGATTAAGTTGTGTTAAGTACATGCAATGAATGTGATATCATAAAAGCTGAAACATAGTAAATTTACTTTAGCTTACGTTGAAGATCTGCGCTCACATGATGCGCATAACAGCTTAAAGAATAAGTTAGTTTATTGTTGATTGAAGTGTATTGTATCTGCAAGTTGTTATGTCTGTATTTCAATATATATTACACAGTGATCAATGTCTCAATCTCTTTGACAGACTTGAACTAGCAGCAGACAAAGAATTTAAACTTTGAAAAAGAATGTCATCTTTTGTAAAACATGTTTATCAGTCAATGAATACTGTCTCTTGATCAGATTTATTTTCTTATGATACTTACTTTTCTGCAAGATTTGTTACTTAATTTTCACTTGCATCTCAATGATGCTTTTACTCTTCTGTAAGATTTGTTGCAGAAGCTTCATTTATATTTTGATGATGCTTTTACTCTTCTGAGAAATTTATTACTTAATCTTCGTTTGTGTTCTGATGATGCTTTTGCTTTTCTGAGAGATTTGTTGCTTGATTTTCGCTTGCATATCAAGCTTTGTTCTCGTTTCATTGTGATTCTTACTCTTGAAATTGATGCTTTGTTTTCATAAAATCAATGAATTCTTGTTGACTAAAGTATTCTTCATAAACTTCATTGATTGAGAACAGATTTTAAACATGTTGTATCATATGTAAGTTGCAAGTGTAATCATGCTGAAGTTCATCATAGTTACATAACATAACAAATGAGTCGTAAGCATGATTACAGACAGTCAGAAAATGATTAAATTGAGACATGAAATCAAGTTTTCTGATTTTCATTATACATAAAATGATGACAGAAGCTTCTTCATCTTGAAAAGAATCAATTGTGTACGCTTCAACATTTCAAACTTTCAAGTCTGAGACTAAGCTTCTCTTCAATAGCTGAACTTATGCAGTATATTTCATAAGAATAATAATGTTCTTGACAGATATCTTGACTTCAGCGTAAATCTTGACTAGCTCAATTGCTACAATGACTTCAATCTCATTTTGCTTGAACTGAAATGCATTGATTCTTATATTAATTTCATTGATGTTGAGAAATGTCAATGATTGTTTTATTTCGCAAAAGCTCTTTAATACAATGATTGCAATAATCATATTAAATTGAAGTGAAGAATTAACTGAAAATTACATTTAAGCTTTGTATTAAACAGTGAATATGATGTCATCTATGATGAGAATTACGTGATACTGTTTAGTGAGAAGCATATGAGAGTATTTGAGCATAATTAGATGTTCAAATAGACTTTTGTTTATATAGTGCGTGAAGCAATTATTCTTGATGTCTTTTTTCATCAATCGAAGTTGCTCATTATCATTGAACATATGTATCAAATCGTTGCTATAAATTATAGCAATACAGATTTCTACGTTCTTGACTCTTATAACTTTCTGAATGATAGTATGATCTTCTTTAAATTTTTTTAGCATAGTAGTGTTGAAGTTGATTAGCATGCAGACAACAACGCTCACGTCATGCTCAAGAATATTCACACTTAGCTCAATCTCAATGCGCTGAAAGAATTCTTGATCTTTCATGTTGAGAATTTTTCTCATCTCAATTCTTTGAAAGTATGAGCAGAATGTTTTAATAACAGCATCATGCTTAGTCTCATTATTCATTCTATTGAGCTTGACATTGATAATTCTCTGAAGCATACAACGTTTAAATTTGTGATCTCACTTTCAAGATTGATAAGTGACATGAAAGTTAAAATCTTCATAATTCACATTGAGTGAATTATCATCACTTTTAAAATCTTCATGAATCACATTAACTTCTTCATTGTTAATTTGTACAATTGAAGAATCTTATGTCATGCTGCTTATTATTTTATTTACTCTGTTGACTTTAAGATTGCATCTTATTCATTGAATGATTGCTCAAATTCGTGACTTTTAGAAGCAAAGTGTTAAGACTGATCTGATGCAATTTGTATTAATAATCTTTAATGTCATGTAAAGTCTTCTTGCTCTGATCGATAATTTAATGTATCAGCTGATCATAAAAGACATCAAATAACTTGTAAGAGACATTTCATTATTATTAAGTAAAATTGTTGTTTACTGAGTGAGATGCATGACTGTCTTGAGTGATTATCTGATGTTCAATGAACTATAAGTGAAAATAAATGATTTTTTTATCTGTTAGAATGATGTTTTTGTTTTTCAGTCATTGAAACTATTTGTTTAGTTTAAGAATAAATGTATCAGCTGTGTTGTTGAATGAGCTCAGCACTTTGACTTTCTTGCTCAGCTTTAAAAGTAGCATTATGATAACAACATTCATCAATGTTTTTTCAATCTCAAAGAGTTTCTTGATAAGATCAAAATTGTTGAAAAGATTCTGAAAATATTGTATGATCAACATTTAAGACTTATTCAGCTTGATATTTCACTCAGCAAAAATAACTGAGAAATTCAAGTCTTTAAAAAGAACTGATGTGAATTTAATATGAAGATTCTGACTCAGTATAATATCGCGAAAGTGATCGTTGTATTTATAATTTCTCTCATCAATATGAGCAGAATTAAAAATTCTGATTATTGCTATTTTGATTCTGTTGAGCTTGTCAAACATGATTGAATGAACTGAGATCACATTTAATGCGTTGAAAAGACAATATTGAAGTACTTGTTTATTATCATTCTGTCACTTACGCTCACGAAGATTGAATGTTAACTTCAACTTAATTGAGCTTCAATCTGTCTTGATGAGAAAGTGATGAAGAGTTACACTCACATCTGTTTTTTTTATTTCTTCATTAAGTGCATGCAATCTATGACTATAATACTGTCTAAACGCTGTGTATATGCTACATTACATGTAATCTAATCAAAGTCGCTGCTTTATATTTTTTTGTTGATCAATCACATCAATAGTTTGCATATATAAGCGCTCTCGCTCAAACTCTTGCAATTATACTTTCGTTTTTCTTCATTTCTTCACACTCTTCGCGTTTTACTCTTTCATTTCTAATAGTTATTTTCTCGTCGTAATTCAAGTATTTTTCAAATACTTTAGTGTTGCAATTCTTTCAATCTTGATGATGAACAGTATCAATATGATGTTTGTGTTTTTGAGCTGAGCTTTTTTCTTAAGCTTTCTCTGCTCTGCTTTATAATGTCTGCAATTCAGCAGTAAATGCTTCAACATTTGTCTTGCATTGCATATTTCATAGCATTTGTTCGAATTATTCTTTGATAATCGATGCAAATAGCTCTTGAAATAATCATGTTTCATTTTCAGCTGAATAAAGATTAAAAACGTTAGTCTATCAATTTTTCTCAACTCTTTTAATGATTCATGACTTAGATTCACATTTGATATAATCTTTCAATACTGATTTTTCTTTTTGATACTGCTTTTTCAGATCTTTAATCATTGTACTTTCGTTTCTTTGCAAATTTGCTTTTTGATGAAACTTATGATGATTGCTTTCATGTTATTAATAACTGATACTTCTTGAGAGTCAACAACAAGATTTATCTGTATGAAATGCTGACTACAAATCTTCTGCAAGCTATGCTTGTCAGAAGAGCTGAACAATCTCATCAACAGAGCAGTAACAGCGCGATACGCGCATGTTATGCTCACATACACAGATTGAGCATCGCATTGCGATGCTCACAAACAACAAGATCATGTGATCAAACAGCGAA
>JAABUR0100001752.1_pt1 | contig 36992 bp, 44 predicted proteins | sample 5560091 | NCBI WGS metagenome assembly JAABUR01 (sample SAMN10711879, study PRJNA513375) | rock metagenome | isolation source: Antarctica rocks | place: Antarctica: Victoria Land, University Valley sud | reverse complement strand
GCACCACCAAAATTAGTGGTAAATCTCCAAAAGTGCAAAATAAGAAAACAGAAATTGTAAAATCAACCCCACTGCCCCCCCCCATGCCGTAGCATTAGGAATTGAACTTATACCCACCTGCCATGGCCCCCAGAAGGTCCACTGTTCCTCCTCCTGCTACTGCTCCTCCTGCTGTCACTCGTTCCAGGAAAAGAGCGGCATCCAAGCCACTCAGCAAGCCCAGATTGACTCTTAGACCACCTGAACCACCTGGAGTTCCAGAGACTGATAGAAGTGCCCTTTCTACCCTGGCTGCTGCTGCTGCCGCCGTGATTGTGACCTCCTCGCCGCCGCCCCCGTCGTCATCGCCGCCGCCGCCCCCCCCTTTTGGACGATTCCGACGGTCGATCAGTCCAGACGGTCCAGAGACTCAGGAGTTCTACCGTAGTGTGCGAGCTCCACATGACGAGACTCAGGCTCCTGGTGTAGTTCATCAATGGTATCAGCTGCATCCAAAGACTTCGTCAGTCATAGGGGTTGATCCGGATACTTGGTCAGATAGCGAAGCTCCTTCGTCAGTCCCTCCGTCAGTCCCTCCGTCAGTCCCTCCGTCAGTTCCTCGGCCAGTCCCTCAGCCAGTTCAGAAGCCGAAGAAGAAACGAGAAAGCAAAGCTTTCAAAGCTGCCGTCGCCCTCGCCGTCGCCGCCGCCACCGTTCCCGCCGTAGTATCCTCAGAGTCTTCTGTCTTAGAGCTTGCTGCCCCAGAGCCTTTTGCCCCAGAGCCTTTTGCCCCGAAGTCTTCTGCCCCAGAGCCTTCTGCCTCAGAGACGATTCCATACTCGGTGAACTGTCAGCTTCTTTACGAGACCTCAAGCGTACACGGTGAAGTCTTGCAGTGTGTCAACGACGATCTCAACAGCGATTTAGATCTTGAGCTCTTAAGCTTCAGGCAGAAGACACGTGCAAAGAGCTGGGCAGACGGCAAAGGCCTGGCTTGCTTCAGAGTCTCTGTCACCGCCTCTGTTACCTGGGTCAACATGAAGAAGGAGGAGAGATTTGTGACTTACCTCACTCTGTCAGATACGTGGCAAGGAGTAGCTTTCACCGTTCGTGCCAAATTTAATGCTGGCAAGAAGGATCTGAACGTACATTTAGTATATCAATACGGAAGAACTCAGAGCGGTGAGATTCCTGTAGAGTCAGTTCCTACTGCCACGAAGGCGTCAGCGACTCAGACGGCTAAACTAGAGAAGGAGAGAGCTGAAAGAGAAGGCTTACGAGGTCCTGAACACAATCGAGCCAAGATGCTTATGAAGGAGCTTCTATGTCATGATAGAACGTGTAAGAACAAGGGAAATCAGTGCTGAATCACTCCTACCAATCAGCATGTGTCTCTAAATTCTGCTCAGGTGTTTGGCTGGTCTGCAGTCATAGATCAAAACGATGGCACGGTCACTACTGACACACCTCCAAAGAACATAATTGAAATAGCTCAATCGACTGCTGCAAAGGGTAAAAGAGCTGCTGCAAAGGCAATGACTGAGCTCTTCTCTTCTTTGAAGACTTCAGCTTCTTCCGGCTCTGACTTTGATCGTCTGGTAAATTTGATGACATTAGAAGAATTAAAACAACAGCAGAAGCAACAGCGACGAGAGCAGAAGATGAAGAAGCAAGAGGAGGAGAAGAAAATGAATAAGATCAACCAAAAAACGAAGCTGGGGAAGCCGAACAAGCTGGAGAGGCCGAACAAGCTGAGGAAGTCGCCTTCATCTGAACAATCACTGGCTATGCGGCCTAGCAGTTCTGTCGAAGGTGACGATCTACTGAAGTATGTTCAATGACATATCTTACAGAAGGAGAAGAGAAGAGGGGCGTTCATGACTGCATACATCGAGCTGAATGCTCGAGACTACGATCTGCAAACACTGCAATCCTGAAAGAACAAGCCTGAAGCTCACTGAAAGAACATGCATATACAGCCTGGCATTGATATACAGTTAGCTCGTGATGTCAGCAAATATGATATCTGAAGGCTGCAAAGATCTTTACGTGTCGAACCAACAACTAGAACTATGCCTGTGTCACAGTCACAGATAGAGACTCAGGATCAGACTCAGAAGCAGACTCAGAAGCAGAAGCAGAAGCAGAAGCAGAAGCAGAAGCAGAAGCAGAAGAAGAAGCAGAAGCAGAAGCAGAAGGAGAAGTACTCTGATGGTTTAGTATATGACAATGATGTTTACGGGGAAGTCTCAGAAAATGACTACTACTCCTGAGCTTGAATGCCTGTTTTTCTAGCAGTTTATCTACATCTATGAATTATAGTCTATGCCAGCAAGCCGAAACAGATTGCCTGGATCACCTTCTATTTGTGATCGCTGTGACCTCACTGCATCGCGTAGGAACTCGCCAAATCCGCCTCTGAGCTCTGTGTAGTACTGAATCAGCTCGATGTTTTTCTTAATTCAGATCTTCAGCACTGCAAAGGAGATTTCTATGGGGTTGAAATCAGGTGAGTACGGTGGCAGCTTGACCAGCAGTACTTCAAACTTCATACAAAGCTGATCTAGTTCGATAGATTGATGAATTCGAGCATTATCCATGACTACGACGGAACGAGGTTCAGAGCCACCTGAAGTGCACTGAGGAAGGACTCTGGTTCTCATGAAGTTCAAAAAGATAGCCTTGGTTATGAAGTCGTGATGCACCTCCCATGCCATATATCCCTCTATCGTGTATGCCGGCAGTATGCTTCATCTCTTTGATCGCTTGAGCGTTTGACTGACGTGTAGAGGAACTCCGATAGGAGACCAGCCATACTTCCGATCGCCTAGTCAGTGGATCAGCATAGAAGCTTCAAGCGTTGATCTTAATCTCTACCTGTTCGCTCGCATGCAGCACTTTCATTCAGGAACATCAGCTGATCTGCTGTTCAGCCAGTCAGGCGAAGCTTCCACTCCTCCCTCAAGGTCTCACTTCGCTGAGCTGCCGTGCGTTTGGCGAGTTTCTTGCTCCATTTTCGCGTGGCTAGCAGTCTGAATACAGTGCTTTGATCGATGACTATGCTGAACTCGTCAAACAGGAACCAGATCATCTCGTCTTGATAGGCAGTGGGCCGTTGATGCAGATATTCAATGAGCTGCTCTGCATGATAGTCGCTCAGCTTGAAAGGTCTTCCGCCTATGGAAGCAGTGACCGTGCCGGTGGCGATGTATGCTCTTCTTATCCTTCTGATCTGGGCCATGCTGACTCCGGTGGCTTTAGATATGAAGGCAGTGGAGTCTGAACGATCGAAATGAACACGAATACGACTCCGCATCGCTGGAGGGAGCGGCGGCGGCATACTGGGGCTGGCAGCAGTGGCAGCAGTGGTAGGGCTAGCCTTAAGGTGGGTATAACTTCAATTCCTAATGCTACGGCATGGGGGGGGGCAGTGGGGTTGATTTTACAATTTCTGTTTTCTTATTTTGCACTTTTGGAGATTTACCACTAATTTTGGTGGGGCTCTCGGCAAATCCTAAAAAACGTACAAGGTTTTGCATACAACGATATTAGGCGAGACCGAGAATCCCCGTAATCTAACCGAGTAAAAAGTAGCAATCGGATCACACCTAACCATGCGAAACTACCAGCTGTCGGGATGGGAATATTACTACTCGGTCTTTGGTTTTCGAAACTTGTGTTGCAGCGGAGAGATGGATGTAGTCGGAGGCAAAGAGGCTGCATCCAACTTAACATACATGAGTGCAATTAATATCTATTCGTGCTAGCTGACAGACATGTATGAGATGGTGGGATGATGATGTGTCGGCTCGTTTGAAGACCGTTGGTTGGAAGTCGCGGTGTTGAAACTGCATCCCTTCGCTTGACAATCGCGCAATCGCTATACACAAAGTTCTTGAATGGTCACACAGAAAGCACAGCCTTTTGATTCATATGTTAAGTCTGTTAATCGCTATGTGAAGCTACTGAAGCTATGGGGTATTGCCAATTCCGAAAAAGAATCCTATGCAATTCGTTAAAGGTAGCAGTTGCAATTGCTACTGCCGAGAAAGCTCCGTAACACCTCGCTTTCGTCAAGATCCTGCCATACCTCCAGATAGCTCGCCGTGTCAAAGTGTAAATGCGACCCGACAATCATTTTCGTTGCTTCAAAAGCCTAAAAGCTTTCCTGCAACCGCCAATACCTCAAGCTAACCTTCCACCTCACCGCCCTCCAAACACCGAATCATCGCTCGATCCTTCACTCCCCTCTCCTCCTCCTCCAACCTTCGCAATGCTTGCCTAACGTCGTCTTTCTCAAACGCCACCTCCTGCTGCTGCAACTTGTACCAGTTCCGATGCCTCTCGCAGCGCTTCTTCTGGCAGACTCCACGTCCCAGCTCATCATCTTGGGCCGTCTCGCCAGCCTCTTCGCTAGGCAGTGGCGCACCCAGTACGTCGTCGTCGAAAGCCTTCTGGCCTTCAGGCCCACAGCGCCAGGCCTTGAACTCCTCGTCCGACCAGCTGAGGCGGGCATCGTAGCCGCAGATGTCCTTTAATGACTTTTCTTTCTTGCGGAGTTCATCGAGAACAATTTTGCCACGGGCTTTGACAAGTCCCAGGAAGGTATCTCGATCTTCGAGCGTGGATTTTCGCATTCGTAAGCTCTCTTTGGAGGACGTGATGCCTGCTATTGTTTCGGTTTCCTCGGACGTGTAGGCAACCTTCTGTTTCTGAGTCCCATCCTCCATCTTGATTTCATTTCCGTCAGGGCTGACTGTCCGAGGCGGACTGAGTACACCTTCTCCAATCTTTCGAAATTCGTCAATGTCTTTCACGCCAGCGACCACAGCTTTCAATTCGGGTGCCCTGAGTACGCCCCCATGGAGGTAGCTTGGTTCGTCATCAGCCTCTATATCACCATCCCCGTTACCAACATTGGTATTGTAGTTGCTCTTCCTCTTTCTTTTGTTGTTGCCTGTCGGCTTCTTCTCGTCTGTTTCACCTTTCAGCGCGTGTCGCGCCATGTACTCTCTTCCATGCTCGTCACTGCAGTATTTCGATGGGTTTGCGCCAGTGACTCGAGCTGGTTCACGACAGCCTTCGAGGCGACACATTGCTTTCCAAGTTGTTGGACCCTCGCCTTTCGCTTGGCAATTTGGACCTGTGGCAATAAAAGTCGTTAGCAGTTGTCGCAAGACGTAGAGACATTGCGCCTACAGATCCATTTATCAATGATTTTGCCATCTTCCTCGGTCATTTTCACACATCTGCCATGAAACCAATCTTCGCAAGACCCGTCACATCCTATCATCCAGGTGTGGTCGTCTGGTTTACGGCAAATACAGAAGAGCTGTGAGTCATCATCCATATCCTCGTCGTCTTCTTGCTGGGCCACTGAAGAGCTACGTGTAGGAGTTGCGGAGTCTTGTTTGCGGTTTTTGGGTGCCGGTGTCTTACTTGCACGACTTGAGGCTGGGGTCGCCGAGCGCTTTACAGAGGGTGTACCGTCAACGCTCTCGGTGTCTATTTTGCGTTTCTTTGCCGCAGGCTTGACCGCACTTGCTGTTCCTTTTTTGGGCGCCGCTCGCTTCTTAGTTGGAGCTGGTTTTGGAGTTGCCGATGTGCTACGATTGAGTTCTTCTGTAGTATTGGGAGAAGGTCGGTAGCTCCCATCGTTTTTCAAGTCTCCAACATCTTTGGAGACTGCTTGTACTTCCTTCCTATGCAGATGCTCAGCTGAGGTTACACCTTGCATACTTACTGATTGTGAGTCGCTTAATCGTATCTTGTGTGGAAGCTGAGGTGTATCTTCTGTTATTTCAGCCTTTACTTTCACCTGATCATGCTGGGTTTCTGGTAAGGCAGTGACTACTGAAGGTAGCGCGGGACCGGGTAAGGGTTGTCGAATCTGAGTGAGCACTGGCGCATTATTGAGGTGTCCTGGCTCAGTTTCTTTACTTGTTGACGTTTGGTGATCTGGCTGTGCTGATGTTCCTCTGACCGCCCCATCTGAAACTTCACTGTGCGATCGCAGAGCAGGTAGAGGAACAGGCGATTGACGGCTCTCTTTCGGTAGAGAGCCTCGTAAAGGAGCAAGTATTGCGGGCGCGTTGTCTGTGATTCCTGACATCCTCCTGGCTCTCACCTCACTGCTCGTTGAGTGGTGATATTGTTCTAGGCCTGGGGAGAATCTCGGCGCCGGAGGGTCCGCGGTGCGCGCAAAGTCAAAATGTGGTGGAGGTGAGGTGTGGCTACTGGTTGGTCGTGACAGTGGGTGGTGGAAAGTCTGTTGGTGAGCTCCTGGTGTTATGGAGGGGGCACCGTTCGGATTACTCGGTGACAGCATTGGTGCGTTACTCGTTGCTGCCGCGGCGAGAGCTTCAAGTGGAGATGCGGCGATAGAAAGACGATGAGGACTTCCACTTCCAGTATGAGCTAGACCTCCAGCTACCTCGTTAGAATGGCTGTCGTGCTGTCCGTCAATAGCCAACTGCTGAGTCTGAAGAGCTGGCGCGTGTGTGTCTGGGTTCGGGGCTGGATTGAGCAGTGAAGATAACTTGGACATGATTTCTGCAAGTAATTAAGTCTCAATTGAGAGGACAACCTTCGAGAAGGACGACGCTTGAAGTTACGCGACTCCAGATAAAGTTGGTTATGAGCGACATCGAGGGTTGGGTGATCTTGGAGCTCTACCTTAGTGAATGGTTCTAGTCTGCACGGGGTGGAGTCGCGAAGTCAATTGAGGCGATCCGGCAACTCCCTTAGCGGGGTTGCGTCAATGATCGGAGTACTAGTAGGGATACAACACCAACCCTTTCCGAGATTAGCCGACATGGCCGAGGTCGCCGAGACTCACTCAGTGATATATTTACTCTTACTTTTTCTTGTCCACTTGAACATCTTCCACCATATAGTAGCGATTAGTCTATAGTCCTCTAGGCTTTTCTTGCAAGTGCTGCCATCTTGGCGCACGAAGATGGTAGCTGCTAAGTACGCTCAAAGTCTTGACAGCGAGTACACCAAAATCCTTAGGGGTTGCCGCCGCAGTTAATAGAAGTACAGTAAATCGAAGCAGGTATAGACAGAAATCGAAGCAGAGAGTTAGAAGCTATTGGACATCCCATTGCATGGCTGGCTGAGCCTACATCCGAATAAGGGAATATATGACCTTAATAGGAGATATATCTGAGCCACAGCAGCGCCTCTCATATCATACGTCATTGGGACTGATACAGCCAGGCATCGAAAACAAAAAGCAGATTTATTCGTGTTGGGCCAGTCAATTCCGGTACCTCCCCAGGCCATTGATCTTCAATCTTGTCCATATTGCCTTCAATAAGATGTGGGATGTTGAGTTTCGTACTGTACTGTGTACAATGTTGAAAGCCGTGCCCTTGCTCCGGAGCCGATCTCCAACCCCAGCAATGTCGCCGTCTTTAGACGAGCTACCCGCTGCTCTATATGTATCCACTATCTACGGAGAGACGCTCATGCACTTGAAGTCTTGGTCTTCGTGGTCGCACATTTCGTGGAGGCCCCAGTCGATAAGCTTTGCGTATGGCTTCATTGACAGGTAGAACAGGACTTTCTGGGCACCGCGATACGAAAGAGCATAAGCGTATGTGTATGTTTCACCAGACTTGCGTAGATTATCATGGTTGTGTTGTTATAGTGAGTCATGTCCGGAACCACGGCGAAGTTTGTGCGGTGTATAAGAGGCGTGGCTGCTGGATCGTTCTGGACAAGGACTCTTCTTTCATCTCCTGGCACGGGTTGATTCCCACAATGGCCTCTCTAGGGGTATTGGCGAGTAGCTGGCTCCCCAAGGTAAAATTCTTGATGTGTGACCTAAAATTGACGTCCCAGTTAGTATCATATTCCATTACAGAGGCAGTGATTAACCGATTATCGATATGCTAAAGGATGGAGGTAGTTAACATTAATGACACATATTTTCTATAAGTGTCCAGAACATATCTTACGCGTTGGCGAAATCCACATGTGAGCGCCAGCAGCCAATTACGCCATTTGTCCCTGGCGAATGCCCGAAGAACTTGACCAGTAGTCAATCCTGCTTCAAAGGTAGATGTGTTGAAGCTTACACCAGGCAAAGCTTTAGCTGGGATATCGGTACCGCTGACGCCTTCTATGATGTCGAATTGGAAGTCCGTCAAAGATGCCGACAGCCTCACAGCATCAATCTTGTCGGTTCTGCGTGGCATATTAAGCTCATAAACCTGTCTCGAAATTTGCAGATCATAGTCAGTCTTTCAATTAGTTGGTGGTGTCAGAGACAAATGCTCCCAGTGTTGCGTTTCCAAGGTCCTTCAAGCTGTTCGACGGAAGCGCATTTCGCCTATCAAGAGAGACATGTCCAAGCTTGGCGCAAGATTTTTGTCAAACACAGCTCTTTAATGGTCCTGGCGCCGGAAGGTCTTTTTTGTGAGTAAGAAAAGGCGGTTAAGCCAATCACTAAGGCAAGTTTCACTTTGACTCCATGATGGTGGTGCTTATATTGCATTACAAGCACTGAGGGCACCCATTGTCTTCTAGGTACTACGATGGAAGTCCTGACAGACTTGAGAAGAGAAGGTATTCTTCAGGGGAACGCAATGCTCCGGACGATGAAGGCTGGGTTTCGAATGAGATTGAGGCGCGCCATCGAGTGTGGAATGCGCAGAATGGCGAGACAAAAGATGTGTCAACGGTTCAAGAAAAGAGAAAGATCGATTCTGGTATAATGCACGAAACGTCAAAGCAGGAAGGTAATGTTGTCACAAGGCACTGGGTGAAATTGTAGCGCTGATAGGGTACGAGCCAAGTCATCACGATCCAACTGTGGCAGATGTGACACGAAGGAGCGAGTGAATGCCGAATCAATACGAATCGAAAGAGTAACATGATTACTTGTAAGATACAGCAAACGGTTTCAACATAATCGATCCGGATGGTTGAGCAGTTTCTGAGATCGTACATTACCCTACACCATGTGAAAGTATGAGCTTCACTATCAGCACTCGTCTCTGCGCGTCTCCATGGATTCCCCTAAACAGTCGCATCAGCTTCGTAGTACACTGGGCCATCCGTTAATAACAACCGTGCCATATCGGAAGCTTCCTTGCCTACTTGCGATGACACGAATCTGAGATCGAGAGTATCCCAGGTCATTGCCATCATAGTGAATTGGCGGTGCAAGTGCTCTATCTCAGGGCATGGTGGGTTTTGCCGAGCTCTTGATACGAGATGAGTAGAAAGTAATAGGACACTCATAAGGCGATATAATCAAAGCTCGTGTCTGCTCTACTCCTAGATCTACAATCGAATCCGACGGGGTCGCTGTACTGTAGAATGCAATAGAAGAAGCGATATTTTTTTTAAAGCTTGAGCAAAACTAAGAGCCTGCAAAGGGTATGGCGGATGCTTTCTCGCTTTGGATAATCTGAGCTACGTCTTGATGCATGAATTGACACCAGGAGCTCCTTTGCAGGCCCGATCATGTAACCATCCCGGGAGAACCGGAATGGGGATTTTCGGTACCACGAAAACCAGATCTGTCGAGACAATCTCTAAAAATAAATCAAGCAGAGACAGCTCTTGAGACCATTGGTTGCTCAAACACCGTAGAAGGTCTGCGTTGATTTTCAGGAGCGTGTTCCATGCTTGATGTCAACAGGACAGGCCCGATCAATGCCTCTCAGTCCACCGGCATGCGGTAAGTATCTTTCATTCCATGATGTGAAAGCCTAAGGAAACGGGCCATCCACAGACACTCACTAGCCATGTAGAGGACTTATCAGGGTTACATAAACAAGTCATGCTGGGTAACCAATAAAGCTTAAACAACGACGGGAGTCGAACTAAAGCTTCTGTTGATTTGTATCGAGACATGAGGTTGTGATCAGGTAGAGGGTACGTTCAAAGCCACGATGACCGTTGGCTTTCACAACTTCCCTGCAGAAAAAGGATCTGCTGCAGGTTGACGTCTATGTTTCGTAGGGCTGATGAAAGGCCGCGACACGTGACGCGAGTTATCTCATGTTTCATATCACCAACCAGAACACGTACTACTTTGTTATAAACAGCTGCATAACATTATTCCTTGCGGATGCTAAATTGCTCCGAAGGTGCCCTGCGTTGCAGATACAACCCACACCGCTACAAGAACTCACTTTTTCCACCAAGCAAACCTCACCTCAGCACAGCTCCTTTGCGCCTGAACCCCCCAACAGTTGTCTGTGCTCTTGATCACATTCTGCACCTCACCATGGAAGACGACGAGGTGGGCCCCCCATCCCTGAGCTACAGCTGCTACTGACATCCTCGTCTTGCTTCCGTGACTTACCAAGACCTTACGCTCACACAAAACCAGGGCGCCTCTCCACGAGAGCTCCTCCTAGAAGCATGCCGCCGCAACAACACCAACCTCCTCGCTGAACTCCTCGCCCGTTTTCCTACGCCGGACAAGATTGCGCACCTACTCAACACATCCACCGATGGCGTAGGGAATTACTGCCTACATGTCGCGGCAGCTCACGGAGCGTGTACGTAATTCCCTCGTGCTCACAACGAGCTCAGAACCCTCTGCTCTCGATAAGAAAGCAATCGGTTGCCAGAGTCTCTGGCTGACACGATCGAGGAAACGCAGACGAAGTCCTCGACACCCTCCTGGACCAAGAAGGCCTCGAAGTCGATCCAATCAACCGCCTCGAGCAAGACACGCCTCTCCACAAAGCCGTCCGCTTCATCAACGAGCTGCCAGAAGAGCAATTGGATTCCGCATCGTCAATAGTAGAGCTCCTGCTAGACGCCGGGGCTGATCCGAGGTCAGTTGCTCTCCATACCCTTCGCGCTAAACTGGCGAGGTTACAGACGAGATGTAGCTAACAGGGGCGATGCGATGTCTACAGAATACGCAACAAAGCCAAGCTAAAACCCATGGAGCTGGTCGACCCCAGAAACACCGAGCTGCGCAATATCCTCCAAAAGGGGGAGTTCGCCCTCATGCACGGCGCTGATGTGGTCGACGACGACGATGACCACGGCGGTCCCGCGAGTGATAGCGATTGATCTTCTAGTGTCATGCGTGACTAGATTTTTAGATGCATAGCCTGGTGTTAGTTGGGAGCGAGCGGGTGTTGCATAGCGGGTCGGCTGGGGAGGGATGTACGATAGACGTGATGGGTTTGGGGATGATGGTAATGCAGACTTGATGAGATGAGCAATCTCTTCGGCTGAAATGTGAAGGGCTTCTCTGGAGATCGGTCATCCAGTCCAACGTCAAGAAGAAAGAAATGCATGATTGCGGCGCCAGCACTATCCATCACTCTCCTCTTCCTCCTCTTTCTCTTCCTCTTCCTCTTCCTCCTCCTCTTCCCTCGCCCTTTTCCCACCCCTCGCCGACCTCCTCCGCTCCCTTCTTGCATCCCCCTCCCCCTCCCCAACCCCCTCGACCTCCTCCCCCTCCCTCCCCACCACCCTCCCCTTCTTCTCCAACACCACCTCCCCCAAACTCCTCACCAACCTCCTATCCAGCTCATCCGCTTCCGCATCCTTCTTCCCATACACCCTCCTCACCGCCCCCGCCACGCCCCTCTCCCCCACCTCCACCTTCCCCCTCGGCCCAACCACAAACTCCACGTTCTCCTCGCCGCCGCCATCCCGCTCCCGCACCCGCACAATGTAGTTCTCGCGCTCCATGCGCTTCAACACCTTTTCGGTCTTCTCGCCCAGGACGTAGTTGTCGGCGTTCATGCGCTTGAGGTGGCGCTCGAGGCGGGATTCGGGGATGGTGCCACGCGGGGAGAGGGCGATGATGGCGATGACGAAGCTGTAGAGGGCTGTGTAGGCGGATTCGGAGCTCGAAGAGGGGATGCGGGAGGGGGGGAGGATGGCGGGGGTGCGGAAGCGGGGGGGGAGGGTGGAGGTGAGGATGTAGGCGTTCGAGGAGGCGGTGGAGGATTGAGAGCGTTGGGCGGCGCGCTTTTGGGAGATTGTGATTTTTTCTTTTTGGGGGAGTTCGGTGAGTTCCATGCCGAAGGTGGTGCGGAGGTGGTGGTTTGCGGAGGCGAGGACGTGTTTGAATTGGCGGCCGGTGTTGGGGGCCATTACTGAGGAAGCGGGTGTCAGTGTCAATCAATTACTTCTCTTCTGATAGAGGTGGAAGCGCCGACGGACCTTTGGCAGTGATGTCTGCTCGTCGGATCGGCTGCCGCGAGTATTCGCTGGCGAGCGCGAGCCGGACGAGTTTCTTGACCATTTGTTCATTGCTGCTGCCATCTTGGGTCTCGCCGTCTAGTCCTGTTTCTCCGTCGATGTTTTCGTCTATGGAGGAAGCTTCTGAGGCCGAGGCGGAGCGTCGGCGACGTGTTGGCGGGGGGGTGGGTGAGGCTTCGGCTTGCTGAAACGGAGAAAGATTGGTAAAGGCTTGAGCTATCTTAAGAATTACTTACTGCGCGACGTTTGCGTACAAGAGGCATTGTACGTATTTGGAAGGTGTCGAGTTAATGCGAAGCGCGATCTCTACGGTTGTTATTAAAGCGACGCGAATATTAATCGTTGATTGTGAAATCTGCGTCGAGAGTCTCATCAAAATTAGTGAAAATAGTGCAGAATTCGTAAAAATCAGTGAGACAATTTCACTGCACCTCGTAAATACTTGATATGTTCTAGAAAGCCTTAAAAATGCTTCGTCTAGTGCTTCGTATATGATTTACTGAGTGCCTTAAATGTGACTTACTGAGTACTGGCTAAGGTATAGAGTCCTTCATGGTTTAGATCCACACGACGAACGGAGCATATTCATGACAGTCACTATTGTACGCAGTTCCAACACCGCTTACCCATATTAAACCGTCCTTTTTAAACCTGGTCCACCGACCGAAAAGTCTTATCCTCGACGCGAATACTACCCCCCGGGCTCGTCTGCCCCGCATTACTCCAACCGCCCCTCGCCGAAATTGGCCCCAAAGCGTACGACTCGACGTGCTGTGGCTTCTGCATCCCCGTATCCTCATAATCAACGATCCTTCTCTGCGAGGACTGAGATTCCGTTTCTGCGTTACCGGGGGTAGGTTTCCTGGTTCGATCTCTGCTCTTGTCTTTGCTTCTTCGGAGGAGTCTGGCGTTGGATAGCGCACTGCGGACTTTTTGCAGGATGTTGGAGGTGGCAACGGCGTGCAGGACGGGACGGAGCATGGGGAGGCAGGCGGCGATGACGCCGACACCGACTTCGATCATTTGCCAGAAGACGAGGTCGCTGACGACGCCTGGAGAGGGGCTTAGCTGTGGTATTGTGGAGGATGTGTGGAGGAGTCACCGTTGTAGTTTGGATAGCGGAACTGAACTTCGTTCTGTAAGTATCTGGGGGTCCTTGCTTTGCAAGGGATGGGGCATGAACTCACGAGCTGGGGACAGAAACTGGATGCAGTAATACATGCGGGCGATGCCGCAGGAGATGGCCCTGGACGGTCGCTCAGTAACTGGCTTCAAGCTGAAATTGACGGGGAAGGATAGGCTTACAGAGCCCCTACCATCAGAATGCCACAGACGGCAATCTTACGTGTCGTTGCCATTTGTAGGCGGAAAACCTACACCCCAAATTAGCGGGCCAGTATGAGACTACGTTGATGGATCTTATGGGAAGGCTTACCAATGGTATTGGCACTATCAACAAAACAAAATCGATGATAACGTCTGAGACGGAGAATGCCAGCAAGAGATCGAAAAGTTTGACGCACTTGAGACCTGCAAACGCAAGACTACTCCACCAGGCTGTGAGGTTTTGGCCGCATCCGGTGATAACAGCGATGGAAAAGGAGACTCCCCAGGCAATAACCAAAATGATGATAACCCAGCTTGTGACTGTGAAGGCTCGACCAAGGAAGATCCTGCGGTAGAAGAACACGATTGATAGTTTAATAAATGATAGACTGAGGGGCATCAACAGGTTCAGCGCGAATTCAATCTATAAGCAGGTTAGACCCTTGAACGCCCTATTGGTGTGCACGTCGTCCTCGATATGGCTATTCAGCAAAGGTACCGGATAGAGAGATCTTACTTTCTCAAGTGCCACTTGGGAAGGAGGGTCAGATGTAACAAGCTCGAAAAGGTTCACCGGCGGGGAGTCGGCACCGATAGATTGGGTTACATATCCTATGCCACTGTTAGCACAAAGGAAAGCAAAAAGCGTCGCGGTAAACAAACCCACAATGAAGCAGATACCACAGCCTGTCATGAGAACCTGTCGCGTAAAGCCTTAAGCACAACCTTACTCGGCTTCAACTTGGACGGGGGAGATAAGTTCCACTGACCAACGCTGGCAGAATAAGCCAGTCATCAATGCCCAACCCTGCTTTCCTGTGGCTGCTGCTCCATAGGCGGAGACCAACCATGATTGTTCCGAGAGTAGGGAACAAAATCCCAACAGTAAGGACGGCGGGCCTCTGAACAAAAAACATAGGGGGCAAGTCGTGGTCAAACTGTGGGGGGTTTTCCATCTTGAGATAGTAAGCAAGGTGTATAGGTGGGATTTAGAGATAGCACCGGTGACAGGACTGAAGATGGAGAAGAACATTTTGTGCAGCTGTCACCAATATATCAAGGAAAAAGAAGCATGTAAAACGACAATCTCCTTCCACGGCATCTACAATGAGCTGACAAAGTATGTGGGATTGTAGATACTGGATAAAGGATAATGGTTCCAGCTGAGTGGCACATACAAGCAGGCTTGCATTATCGTGGGACCATGGCGTAGAGACGGCATCCATTTGAATATTGCAAAGACAAGGATAAGCGAAATCTGGTATTTTGGGGAATAGAACATGCATGGATGAGCAAGCCGAGCAAAGCAATACGAAGCCACAGCATAATTCATGCCAGGAAATCTTTGAATAGCATGCCAATTCGAAACAGTCCCTTGTATTGACTACGCATCCCAGTGAAAGCAGTATAGTCCCTTACCAGGAATGGGATTGATTCTTCAGTTGAACCTGCGAAAGAAAGTCTTGGGGGGGGGGGGAGAGAATACAGCGGAGGAGAGCGGAAAATATATTCAAGCTCCCTATCTGCTCGACTAAGAGTGGCATGGCAAGAAGCAGGAGACGAGCGTAAAATTCACCGCGCAGCCTCAACCTCGGCCTGTTCCTCACCGCAAGATAAGTGCCGGCACAGGGCTAACAGACAAGCATGAGCACCCGGGACGGCAGAATTGGGACATGTTTTGGGACATGCATCTAGGCTAGCAGACCGAAAAGGTGACGGGCCAGCGAGTCGATCCATCGGTTATCTGGTACGCAGGTCTTGCTATGTGAAGGAGAGTGGAGTATCTGTAGAGGTGCGAGTTGTACGTGTACCGGAGTAGTCAACGGAGTAGCCAACACAGGACGCGGCTGGCCTATTACAATAAGAGTAAAGTAGGTACAATAGTAGCGCCTGGTGGAATATGAAGCCCTGAAGACGGTCAGCCGGTTGTGGTGGTGGCGCGTGTCTGAAGCTCAGAGGAGTTGAAGGTTTCAATCGGAATGGTTGCCTCAGGGCCTCAGAGGTGTAGGGCTAAGCCCCTTCAGGTTAGCGCTTTGCCTACTACCTTACGGAAGCTGCACTGAGCTCGTGAAGTAAGCAGAGCTAACCCGAAGAGGCTTAGCCTCGCACGTCTGAGGTCCTGACTCCTGACTCCTGAGGCGGCGACCTTTTGCACTCAACCATACCTTAAGGTAGTTTTAATGCTGCAGCAAGTAAGCGATTTTTGCTGAGTTCTGTACTTTGACACTGTGATTAATAGAGACGTATAATCTGATTAGGGCATGAGCGCTACTTCATCTAAGAATAAGCAAAAGACAGTATTCATAGGGCTAAGAATCAGACAATTCGTAAATCACCGAACTCCCAATTCCAAATCCAGCAACTAATCGCCAAAATACATATACTCTCTATGTCTCGAAATTTCATACCCACCACCCCGTCCCCGTCCCCGTCCTTCCCTCTTGCCCCACCGGATCTCCCAACTCTACATCCAAATCTGACGACCCCCTTACCTCGATCTCCGTCGTCCGCCTGATCCCATCCGCTTCCTCCCCACGCACTCCCTGCGGGCGATACGCCGTGCGCGGTGGTGCCAATACAACGCCATCGGTCGCTGGTACCGCCGGTGGTGGCAGGAGCTGTTTTTCGGATTTCGGATGCGAGCTGCGGCGACTGCTGCGGTAGGAGGTGATTTTGCGCGAAAGGGCGGTGTACCCGGGATAAAGGGCTGGGATGCAGGCGGCCGCGATGCCGAAGTTGACTTCGAGGCCTGGGAGAGGGGAATTGGTCAGTGGGTGGATGGGAAAGGGGGGGGAAAGGGGGGAGGAGGGGAGGGGGGGAGGGGGATTTACATCGCCACATCCAATTTGGTATGCTCGCCCCTGGGGAAGCTGTTAGTGTGGATTTGGTAACGGGGGTTGGATTTGGGATGGGTGCGTACAGGTCACGTCGTCCGATTCGCTTTCTGCGTTCAGAGCTGTTCGCACGATGCAGCAAGCGCCGGTACTGGAGGGGGTGGTTAGTGCGAATTGTATCCTCTGATACGGTTTCCAAGGGGTGGTTGGAAAGCATACATTACTCCAAGACCCATGAGCATGCAGAGACCGATCTTCCTTTGTAGGCTTATCTGCACTTTGTAGAGAATCAGAATGGGGAATACTGAGAGAAGGAAATCCGAGACTGCAGAAATAACTTTGGAAGTGTTAGGAATATGCTCCGACGAGTAGAAGGGTTGGGAAGGGCCTACTAGCTTGGGAGAGAATGATGTTGAGCAGCTGTTCCTTGCTGAAACAATCTCCATGAATGTTCATGTTCCATGTGGCAGCGATGGGCCTGCATTGAACGATCCACAGAATAGTGAGGATTATGTTCGACACAATCAATATCACAATCGAGGCTTGAAGAGGTCTGATGAGCTTTTTCGAAACCGGTATCCTAAGCAGGAAGAAGCATATGGAGACTTTGGTCCACATGAGGGTAGCAAATGTCTGAATCCATTCCCCGTAGCTGTAATACTCGAATTTACTGTAGTCGGGATCGCTAATATAATATCTATGTCTTCCGTAACCGAGGTCAAACTCCGGAAAATCAAGTCCGGCTCCAACTATGGTGCCTAGCTGTCGGCATTGTCAGTGATCGGAGGGTGAGAGTGGGAACACAGCCATACCACTGCCATGATAATGCACCAATCATCCCACCAGAGGCCTTTGACTACCCATACCCGCGTCAAGACTCTTAGGCCGACGAAGACGCAAGACAAGGTCAACATGAAGATAGTCATAACAAACAAAGCTTGCTGTTGACTCTGGTTACCATCTGGGGGAGGCGGGCCTTTGGAAGACATTGTTGTGGACGCAAAGAGTCTATTCCTAATAAAGTTTCCAACACAGTGATCGACTGAAGCAAATGCAATTTGAGACGTTCGTCAACTGGCAAGAAGTCTTGCACTGCAATGATTCTCTAGCAAAGCTTCCAGCGCGCAATTGAATGGAAACAGAGACATGAACAAGACTGCTGGAAGCGCCTCCTTATCTACCTGTCGCCAACGTGTGATAGCCATGGGGAACATGAAAGGCTCCCCCCACACCATTCGTTTTGCTCAAAGCAACGAGGCCACCAAGTTGCAGCTACGCCGTGAGGATCGGACGTCATAACAGGCTTGATTGCACAGGCAGCAACCAGCTGTGCCGCAGCTGAAAAAATATAAGACTGAGGCAGAGTATCACCGTAGATAGCGTAAACTGACAACATTTGATATACATTGGGTAAAATCGAACATTAGTTGACAGATAAGCCTCAGAAATCCTTCGGTGGCTGGCAAGACCCTCCGCAGTGAAACATTGCTTTCATAGGTCGGAAGGACGAACGCTTTCTTCAAGAAGGATGCCCCAAGGCACCAGATGCAGAAACTGGAGTAGAGCCACCTGTGCAGGGTGTGATGTGAGAAACCGAAGGATTCGAAACCCCGTCTGCTCGGATGTACGCTGACGTCTGCCTCGCCCTATCTCGCCAATAATCATCGAGCCACCCCACCGAAGATCAACTGTAGATACTACTAACACAGTGTTTTCAAATATTCCTGTCGCAAAGCTGTGCCACAGATCAGCAGTGCTCCAGCAGCATGGAAATCGGGAGATACCCCCTATCATCTCCATATGCTGGCTATGGTCATTCGAGCGGTTCTCCATCTCCAGAGGGTGAAGGTAGTAAGTAGTACGGAGTAGTGGTTGAAGTACCGTTCGGTTTCTTGTCACTGCGCCGCTTTCGTCATAGCCTTGTGTGGGGAAGCATCAGAATCCGATTTTGTCTGGACGGTCAGACGCAGTATGTATGCTAAGCTGTCTTATACATGGTCTGATATTAATAATTATTGCCACCGGCATAGTTATCATGTATTTGTACTTTGATTTTTATACGCTCAAACATCTCCTCTGTATTCCGTCTTGCTTGCCTAAGTTTCAACTTTCAAGTTTCTAGAAGATTTTGTCCAAGTCACCATCATTATGACCGAAGTCCAGCGTCCCCTGCAGCCCGCTCACGAGCTTTCTTTTGCCCCCAAGGAGCTCCCCAAACTTCGCTCCAACCATGGCAACTATGTGGATAGCAACACCATTTCCTGGCTGCGACCCACGGCCCTATCCACGCCTCTAGAGGAGATGCGGAAGCGTTACGAAACCGACGGCTATCTCTGGGTCAAGCACCTCATCCCTCGAGAAGATGTCTACGACATGCGAGAACTGTATTCCCAACCCCACTCCGCCCTGCGCCCATGATCCCAGCAATCTCAATTGCCTAGCATCATTCACCTAGCTAACCTCGAACTCCAACCTAGCTACTTTTCCCACATCAGTCCCACCGGTATCATTGCTCCCTCCACGTCCCCCCGCGCTGGAATCTTCAACCCCGCGCTCGATCCCCTCAACCACCAGGGCCTGGGCGGCACCCCCATCCAAGCCTCGCAAGCCCTCCTAGACTCCATCCACTCGCACCCTTCCTACCGCTCCTTCCTCGCCCACCCCTCTCTCCGCTCATTCATCCGCACCCTGACCGGCTGGGACAAAGAAGTGATGCTCAGCCGCGGCCTCCTGCGCCACAACGTGCCGCAGAGCCTCAGCACGGGGATCCACTACGACCAGCTCTTCCTACGCGCCGGCGACCCGGTCTTCGCCACCGCCTGGGTGCCCATCGGCGACTGCAGCGCCGCGGGCGGCGGCCTCATGTATCTGGAAAACAGCTGCGCGATTGGCGAAGCCTGCGAGAAGGAGTTCCTGCAGCGGCAGGTGGCAGAGGATATGAGCCCAGCGGAGAGAGTCTATGCGTTTAACAAGCATATGGGCGAGGGCGGGCATCTGAGCCACGACGCAGAGGCGTTTTTGAAAAAAGAGGGCAGAGGCAGGAGGTGGTTGGTTGCCGACTACGAGGCTGGCGACGTGGTGTTTCATAGCCCGTGGATGATACACGGAGCGACGAAGAACGAGGATGAGAGCGGCAGGATTCGATTGGCGACGGATTTGCGGTTTTATGAGGAGGGAAGCAAGTTGGATCAGAGATGGATGAAGACGTTCTATTTTGGGGATGGGTTGTAGTGCGTGGCTCGAGGGGGCCAGCAGAAGAATCGGCTTTGCTGTGCTAATGATCCCGAGTACGACTTGTAGGGTAGCTGGGATTTGATCTGTTAATCCTCGGATCTAATGGGGACTGCTTATGGTAGGTCCGTACACGATAGGGAGTCCAAAAATAATCCGGATCTAGATATACGAATTTCCTTATTGACAGCTCTGAAACTTCTTTGATTCTGCGTCCGCTACCTCTCATTAATTAGCTTCACATACTTTCTCTCTCAGACTCTTTCCTTTGCATATGCAGCATGTTACAGTACACCAGAAGTACATGTACAGTGAACGAAGTCTATGAACATGCGCGAAGACGCTCGCTCTTCAAGCACGACCACCTCTCCATGAGGTACCACTGACTCCCCAAGCACACTTGCCGAATCCAATCTACCACGGCTTGGGACCAGTAAAAGGTACATCGGTTCAACTAATCCATTATCTATATAAAAAAAAACCCTGTCCAACATCATTTACACCCAGCAGAGCACATATCCCATCCTCATCCAAACGAGAACCCACCAGCCATCCACAACCATGCAGCAAGCTTTTACTCAACCCGTACACACCAGCTCAGCTCCTCACATCCCAACACGGAACAGATACCTCAACCGCAACTGCGCCACATCATAGGCGATATACTCGTTATGTTGCAAATAGCCGTTCGCATTCGCAGCCTTGTTCGGCCCCACGCCCTGGTCCGTATCCGGCTACAGTACACACAGCTCAGCTCAGCTCAGCTCAGCTCAGACCCCATTTAATTCAAGCAGCAGGCGCTAACTTACCACCGAAACCCCCTCCAAGCTCTCATGGATGGACGCCCCATCGACCCATCCTAGCGGTGCCGTACGGCCCACGCCTAGGGTGGAGATGGCGTTGTGCTTCTTGGCCTGCTCCTGGGCGTTGGAGTCGCCCGACGGGATCTCGTACATGGGTTTGCCGAGTTCGGCCTCGCACAGGAGGAGCAGGCCGGTGCCGCCGCTCATGCCGGCCATGCAGTATTGCGCCGACTTGCTGGAGATGTCGGCCATGTAGACGCCTTTGCCAAAGGCGTAGCCGTTCAGCGGCGCTTCCGGGGGCGCGATGCGGAGGCCTTGGGATAGGATGCCGCCGTAGTTTGTGGTGCGGGAGCCGTGCCAGAGCAGGCGCTTGTCTTTTTCTTTGAGCTTGGCGAATTCCGATTTTGCGAAGCGTTCGGATTCGCCGACGCGCTCGATGCGGAAGATGTCTTCGAGGCGGTAGCGGATGCCGTGGCTTGTGCCGGAGGATTTGATCAGGTAGTCGGCGAGGGCTTTGTATTCGTTGGATTTGTGGTCTAGGGGAGACATTTCCTCCATTTTGAGCTCCTGGAAACGTTTGTCCAGGAGGTTGACGCTTTCGGCGTCCTTGTCCTGGTCGCCTGTCGTCTTCATGATGGTGTTGGCGACTTCCATGTCTGTCAGGGTGTCCAGCATGGACACTTCTTTGCGTAGTATCTCGTTGTTGTCAATCAATGTGGGTCTGTTGCGGCCGAATTCATGAGGGATCGTGGAATAGTACTTGTTCGAGAAATCCTCAATTGCCTACAGCCATTATGTTGTTAGCAGAAAAGGGACGGATAGTCGAGAGGTTTAATTCGAGACAAAAATGTCGAAATATGGCAAGACTCCAGGTGGAAACAGTACAGTACGATGCAGAAACGACGCAATGCCGCCCATGGAAAAAGTCCATGGAAAAATTAAATGCCTGGAAGCTTTCAAAGGAGCGGGTTTTCAACTTACTTCTTTTTGACTGGTACTATACTTGTTTCCAGCCAAGCTCGGATGTTTGATCAGACTCGCCAGCTCATGCAAATGCTCAAACCCCTGTTTCAAGGTCGATTTCGACAGCTTGCCCAAGGGCAGCTTATTAGCGTTGTACCCGATACCCTCCAGGACCGCATTGAAATGATTCTGATTGAATATCAACTCCATAAGTCGTTGCGTCTGGCGCGGGAGCTTGCTGTCAATCTTTGGCTCATCTTCGTCTTCTTCTTTCTTGACAGGCTCGTCTTCGTCATCCTCATAACTTCTCTCGAGGAAGGTATACTTGCCCTTCTTTGCAGGCTCTGATCGGTCGTCCCACGCGTGGCCGGACTTGTCCTTGAACTTTTTGTTGAATTCTTTGTGCGCCTCGTCCAGAGAGAACGGACCCATGGTTTTGGCTTGGCCGTATTCGCCGACGCGGCCCCAGCGTGTGTGGACCCAGTACTTGTCTTCTTCCTCGTTCCACAATAACTGCAATCTGTAGAACTGAAAAAGGAATAAGCGAGAATTTGGCAATCTGTCTGGTTGAGCTCGACAAACTTTGTTATTGTTTCCCCCAATGTTGGTCTGATTCAAAGAAGCGTCAAAGATAATTCCGTCCTCATCAACATAGACTTTGGAGTCGACTGTATCAATTCTCAGCCAGCCTCGCTTATTTCAATGTCACCAGCTCGACGCTTGCGCCTCCGACGGCGGAATCTTACCATCCTCCTTGAAGCCTTCATCAATTGGAATGTCAATGTCGTGCGAGACTGCCTTTTGTCCATCCTGCTTCGGCTGCTTGGCCTTGCCTTTACTCGCTTGCTTTGCTGGCGCAGCTTTACGCTTCGGAGGCATTGTACTGGATCACTTGGTTTTTAGTCGGATAATTGCTCCTTTCGAATTGAGAAGAGGAAGGGTTTGTAAGTTTGTAGGATTCTGTGTCTGTTGGATTTCAAAAGCGGCGTGCTCACTTTATAAGGCGGCAGGCTTCGGTTATTCCTATCGTGCATGATTCGGTGTGAGGGGCTCCAGGCACCAACAGGCAAACGCCAGATTTGCGCGCTATCACGTGATAAGATCAGGCAACCATCAGGCATCAACAACTAAAATGAGCAAGTCGTGAAAACGAGAGGCAGTAGTGGCAGTAGTCCGCACGCTGACCGTTAGAAATTCCACAGATACGGCCGACTGATGGACATCAATTTGGAAAATAATTGATGCTTTAACCCGATCTTCAAATAGATGATGACGTAGGCTGGACATCTAGTTGGAAGGGTCGCATATGCGGAAGCTTCATGAAAGAGCAACATCTGAACAAAAAACCTACGTGTGGCAAGACGGCTGGTAATCGCAAAGCGGGAGGAAGTAAGTATTTCACTGAGAGAAGATACGAACGGAGGGCAAGAACAACTAGATCAGAACACAGCTGAAGAAAAGAGAGATAATTAAACGATGGTCATTATTTCAAAACCAGAAGTTCAGGGAAATACTACGGTCCAATGCTTTCAATGGTGAATACTTAAAAGATTGCAGCCTGATATGCCATCACACTGAAGATTTTACGGTCATTGCTTCCTTTTTGCGTCCTCTGCCTGCTGCCGCTGTATCCACTCCCTGCCCTCCTTTGCAGCCTTCTCGATAGACTCCTTGTCCATCTCTTTGATTTTGTGTGGACTCGGCACATGCCTTCCTTTCTCCACTGCTGGCCTCTTCAACATCCTGTCTTCCCATGCTTGCAGATGCGGGAATTCTGACACGTCAATGCCTGCGTAGCCCGCGGCCGCGATCCAGCCCCAGTGCGCGATGTCGGCGATGGTGCATTTGTTCCCGACGAGGTACCCTGATTTGGATTCACTGAGGCGTTTGTCTAGCACACCGTACAGGCGCCTGGTTTCGTTCACGTAGCGATTGACACCATATTCGATCTTCTCTGGAGCGTAGTGGTTAAAATGGTTTGCCTGACCTTGCATCGGACCGACTCCTGCATTAAGAAAGAAGAGCCAGTTGTTAACTTCGTAGGATTCACGGGAACCTTTGGGGTAGCTAATGAGATGTTTGGGGTCGTATTGCTCGACCAGATATTGCATTATGGAACCGGACTCAAAGAGTCGAATCGTTTTCCCGTCGGTAAAGGTGTCTGTGAGGGCGGGAATACGGCCATTGGGATTCAATGCGAGATACCAGTCTTGTTTCTGGACGCTGGCCTTCATATCGATAGCGTTGACTTTGTATGAGAGGCTGAGATGCGCACAAACAATCAGTGAGAATTTCAATGGCGTGCAGAGGCACCGTACCCAAGTTCCTCGAGAGTAATTGATATCTTAATGCCATTTGGAGTCTGCGCGGTGTACAGATTGATATCGGGTACGTTTTCGTCGAAGACTACTGCCATGTTGTTGGTGAATTGACTTGATAATTGGTCGATTCGGTGAAGCATAGAATGGAACAATTCTCTGAGTTGACTTGAGAAGAAGCCTTTGGTTTGATGATTGTTAATCCGCCCCACTAAAGTACCTTAAAGTGACCCTAGTACTAACTTTAAGGTATGACGCCATTGAATGATCACGTGAATGCTGCTGGCCGTCCTGTCTCAAAGCTCTTCTTCATAGAATTTCCGAAAGTCTTCTGTGGAGTTTTGATGGATGACCATAGTTGCTGAAACCAGCGAGTAGCCCAAGTCGCTCTGAGGAATGCTAATGGAGCCTTCATCAAACGGAGAAGAACGTGCTTGCTTTCTGTTATAAAACGCTCCCTTACACAATTGATCTTTCCCAAAGTCTTAGGGAGAGCAAGCTGCTCAAGCAAGGAGAATAGTTTATCTGAACGGGAACCCGGTCTCAAATTGTTGAATTAAATTTCAGCACTGCACGCAGCTTGGGAAGACCGAACAGGGAGTTAGATGAGATTGTAAAAATGTCCAATAAGTATCAACAAGGCAAACAACAGAGGCCCTACCAACAACAAAACTACTTGCAGTTGGTCAGTTTGCATTGGAACAGCAGTAGAGATTTGGTGCTGCGCATGACAGCGGATATGGAAGCTCATTCAGAGTTCGGGACCTTCTTCGGTGGGTTCGTCTTTTGCAGCTGTAGGGCTTCCTTTTCTGGGTATATACGATCTTGAATAATTTCTCTCTGGAGCAGAGAAAGGCTTGGTGACTTATTCATCCTACTATGGCCCCCTTTTGATTTTGACTATCCGAGAAAGAAAAACCTAGAGAAGTAGAACTTTGCAGTGTCACGGATTGTCAGCTGAGCATAGGCTCGGCTGATAGCTGAAAGCTCCTCCGTACGTCTTGCAGCTTTGGACTTCTATGAGGAACTAATGCGGTGATTCCGATCGAATCATGACTGAGTGATTTGCCTGTCTGGAAAAGTGCAAATCTGCAGCCTATGCTAAACATATGAAATGCCGAATTTAGTGCATGCGTTGTGTTTGGGCGGTCGAGGATGACTCCAATTTTGGAGATGAAGCTGTGACACCGGCTTTCGTGACTGAGAAGCTGAGATAAAACCAGCTTTGCGGATCAGCCCTAGAAAAAGATAGCGTGATTAGAATAGCCCTATGCTGCATGATTGGTCTGCGCAGGTGTCCGTAACTTAACCTTGAGCTTCCTCTTCTTCCAAGTTCCCCAAGCACATGCTATCATCCATTATGAACGAAGCTCTGGAGTAAATGAACCTATGGCAGGCTCCCCGTCCTACCAAAGAGCTCAAGTAATCCTCGAAGCTGTTCGCTTGGCCACTGATGCCGATGTACCACGATTAAACCAACTCACGACACAACAACCGCAGACCTTGAAGCTTGAACTCATCCTTCGAATAATCTTGACATTCCTGCCCGAAAGTACTGATCCGGCGCTATATGTAAACCTCCTACGCCACCTGTCAGCGAATCCTTCCATTGGGCACAAAGATGCAGCTTTACAAACTTTGAACATCTCTGAGCAAGGATCCTCCGAAGATGACGCAGCTCATCGTGTCCAAAAATTACATTTACTTCCCTTGGCTGACCCAAGGTCATTCTTAGACAGATCTACTGACACCTTTACGACCTTCCTCCTACATCGAGCGCATAAAATAGATTCGGAGACAGGATCGCTACCACTTGTGGCACAACTGTTGGGGCCATTTGTGGATCATTCCGAGTATCTAAGGACGTGGATGGTCTCAACCTTATGCCCGCTTCTCAGGCTGGATTACGAGTACTACCCACATCGCGCCCCTGCATATTCTTTGGATGACTTTGAGAGACTTGATGGAAGTCCCGCTATACATTCATTACTTTCCGAAGCCGCTCGTATCAGGACTGGGAATGAGCAGTCGGAAATAGGGAGGGATTTAAGGGGGTTAGTTGGTCCTTGGATGTATGGAGAGAATGGAAGAAAGCGTCGAAAGTTGGATAACCGGCAGAGGCGCAGCAGCTCTGTCTTAGCCCCGCTCTACGGACCTATGAGCGAACCCAGCGAGTCCGACACCACGGACCATACAACCGGTGGCTGGGCTCATGTTAACGAATGGCTGTTGAAGCTGGCAGTCAGAGACTTTCCCCGAGCTGTAAAAGCAATTGTGCAGTGGGACGGACCTGGTGATGTTGATTACGGCGATTGGGGCGATGGCTTCCAACAAGAACCGGAGAGATTACCGCAATCATGGAGGGAACGATATATGCAAGCAGGTTTAGCGACATTATATGCTACGAGTAGCTCTACTGTTGAGACTTTGGAAGGTTCTCGTAATATTCTTGTCCGTGTAGCGCAACTTATGGATCTGCCTAGCCCACCTCCTTTACAAGACGCAGATACCATTATGAACACCAATATATCTCAGGGCTATTGCGGCAATTTGTCACAAGCTCATCTTCTATACGACTCACTACTAGGAGCTCAGAATCCACTCACGAGTCCCAGCCGGTCTTCGATATCCCTAGCTTATCTTCTCCTAGCTTCGGCCTACACTCTGGAGACATTTGGGCACCCGAAGACCTGCAAAAGTGTAGCTGAGCTGAGTGTTTCCGGAACTGAGAGTGATCAGATAGCAGAGTTGCGCAAAGCTTTATTCAAAGTTCATGCAAAAACAAGAGATGAGAAGGCATGGGATACTATTCGGCATCAGGTACTTTGGCTACGCGATTGGAATTGGCAACCGAATGCAAAAGACTCAAAAGATTCCGAAGATCCTCGGGGTGCATTCTGCAAGATTAGGAGAGTAGATATGGAAATCGAAATACTGAAAGCGATCTTAAGTGCTTCCTGTGAGTTTACTATTGCATCCCATGGTTGCCCTATCATGTCCTGAAGTCACTACTTATAGTGACCTATATACTAATCATTTCAACAAAGGTTACAAGCTTGCAGTAGATACGTATTGCACACAGCGTCCAGCACCATTGCCTGTAGAAATGTTAGAGAAAACTGTGCTAAACTCCGCAATGTCGTCTTACGATGCCGCCAGCAACGGTAACAGAACCCGTGGTGGAGTTCGTAAAGCTTCTGAAATGTACGAGCCTGAATCAATGTGGTATTGTAATAGAGACTGATTCAAGACTTAGTATAACCACGTTCCGGGACTATTTCCCTCAGTCCAAATCCTTCAACCAGATACAATCGCTGCTCTTGGCCACCCACGCTCTGTCATTCTATTCCCTGACACTCCAGCAGGGCGTTCCACTACAGCCTGTCAACATCCGGGCTCACCAAGATCCGCTTTCGTTGATAGGAAAAGTACTTGATCAAAATCCGCGAAGCTACACAAAGTTAGATGACCTTGTTAGAATTGGTGAGAACTTAGTCGCAGCAGGCCTTGGACAATCTTCAGGCACTACCTCATCAACGGAGCCAGATCCCAATCAGGAATCGCTGGCTGCCAAGCGAAGGATTACTGGCATGGCCATCGAAGCTGCCTTGACCGAGGAGGATTTTGATACAGCTTATTCTTATGTGATTAATCGACTATCGCCATCTAACGTGCCAAACCCAAATAACCTCACTTCGTCTAGCACTTCAGCGAATGGAGGCGACGACATCTCATGGCGAGCTGCATATCAAGCTGGCCGTCATCAATCTAGCAAGTCTGCTGGTCTGTCATCCCTTCGACGCTTAGAGCAACGCATGGAGCTCCTATCTCAGGCACTGCTTCTAGCACCCACGTCAGTGTTGTCCGAAATATTAAGCGTATGGCGCCGGTGCGAGGAAGAGATGAGTCTTCTTATCGCTCGGGAGGTAGAGGAAGAAAAAAGTTGGGATGACAAAGGTGACCGAAGACTTCCCGGCGATTTCTCTAGAGACAACAGTCCGATCATACAGAAGCCACGAGACCCTAGCCGAGCAGCCGCTAATGAGGAAGCCCCAATGGGATTGTTTGACGTGGCGAGGGGTGCAGCTGCCGCTCTAAGCAAGAGCGCATTTCCATTGCGATCCGCAAGAACAGGTGGGTCAGCTTCCGGTCATAGGACGTCACCTCAGAGACCTCGGAGCGCAATGAGTGCTGGGGGAAGTGACAGCGAAAGCCTGAGTGCAAAGGATGGCGAGGGAAGAGTCAGGAAGAGGGACATGGTTAGTAGCATGGTGACTGGTGGTTTAGCATCTGGTCTTGGATGGGTGTTAGGCAAGTTAATGATCCCATTACCACGATCTTTCTTTGACACATCCCAGGTGCCCCACCTGTACGAAACGAGTGAGCCAACGCTGCAGAATTGACCCAACCAACTCCCAGGACTTGGATAAGCGTGTCATGAGTCTTCACCTCAGAATATCCTAGAGTTATGGAACATGTTGCGGGGGTTTAATATGTCAGAGAGGATTCTTGCCAGAGGGCTAAGAAATATGGCTACCCTCCTAATAGGCCTTTGCGCAGATTGCCAATGGTCAACGCTCCATAAACTATCTTGTGTTGGTCAAATTGGGCATACCTGGGTCTCTCTCAACCAAAGACTTAGGGTTACGGTTAGGGTGCTTTAGAGTCCTCTGCAGAAGGCAGCATTGGAGTGACGTTAAATCCTAATAGTGTTTGTGCACCAACAAGGCTCAATCTTCAGGGTCGAAGGAGGCTAATCGATATATGTACATTATGAAACTAATGCCTGGGAAAAAGATGTAACGAGAATCACACGCAGTCGGGCAATGCCTCTAATAGAATCAATGAGTAGCAAGTGGTTTGAACAAGCTGTGCTGTGGTCTGACCAGCAGCCATGACTGTCAGCGCCTACTGTACTCGCAACTCAAAGCCATACACAACGGTGAGCTTGTGGCAACTTTGTGGCAACTGAAGGATACTACGTAGTGAATTGTGTGGATTGCAGAATGGAGTTTAGCTTAGCCGCTAATTGCCGCTAAGACTCTGACGCACAAAACTGAAAATTCCTTCGCCATGGCCCCTCTTCTTTTCCTCTTCGTCCTCACACCGTTTCTCAAGCAGAACATCTGAGTAGTGAGTTATCTATCATCGCTCAGTTATGTGCAGCGAGGACTGACTTTGACCTTCAGTTCTTTAACTTCTAAAACCTCGCAACAAATACCAAACTTCCAAAGCAGATACGAAAAAATACCGCCATCATGGGGTAAGTAGCCTTGTTTCCTACGCCGTTCTGCACCCCATTCCACCGTGCAAATCGTGCACAGGACGGCTGCTGACCATGCTCTCCAACACAGTAAAGAGAAGATGCACATCAACGTGGTCGTTATTGGCCACGTTGACTCCGGCAAATCCACTACCACCGGTAGGCAATAACCCATTTCCGACCTCCCCATCTCAATCTTACGTCTCTCAGGTCACCTGATCTACAAGTGCGGTGGTATCGACAAGCGTACTATTGAGAAGTTTGAGAAGGTTAGAAACTCTCCTTGCTTATGATCCATCTTACAGCCTTGAGATTTCTTTGGTGGGGCAAAATCTGCCCCGCGCTTGCGATTGCGCGAAATCTCTTATCGGAAACTCGATCCTCCATGTTGTCTAACACCGTCTTCTACAGGAAGCCGCCGAGTTGGGCAAGGGATCCTTCAAGTACGCATGGGTGCTCGACAAGCTAAAGGCTGAGCGCGAACGTGGTATCACCATCGACATTGCGCTATGGAAGTTCGAGACTCCCAAATACTATGTAACCGTCATTGGTATGTCTTCAGTAAAACTTTTGATAGCATTCACTAATTTTCCATGCAGATGCCCCTGGTCACCGTGACTTCATCAAAAACATGATTACGGGTACATCACAGGCCGACTGCGCTATTCTTATCATCGCTGCTGGTACTGGTGAGTTCGAAGCTGGTATCTCCAAAGATGGTCAGACTCGCGAGCATGCCCTACTTGCCTACACTCTGGGTGTTAGGCAGATCATCGTTGCTATCAACAAGATGGACACCACCAAATGGTCCGAGGCCCGTTACCAGGAAATCATCAAGGAGACATCCAATTTCATTAAGAAGGTTGGCTACAACCCCAAGACTGTTCCCTTTGTCCCCATCTCTGGATTCAACGGTGACAACATGATCGACGTTTCCGACAACTGCCCTTGGTACAAGGGTTGGGAGAAGGAAACCAAGACCAAGACTACCGGCAAGACTCTCCTCGAAGCTATTGACGCCATTGACCCACCTGCTCGTCCAACTGATAAAGCTCTGCGTCTCCCTCTCCAGGATGTATACAAGATTGGTGGTATTGGCACAGTTCCCGTAGGACGCGTTGAGACTGGTATCATCAAGTCTGGAATGGTCGTGACCTTTGCTCCAGCAGGCAAGTATTTTCATCACTCTTTCAATCCTCTAGGTACTAAGCCATTTTTTAGGTGTAACAACTGAAGTCAAGTCGGTTGAGATGCACCACGAGCAGCTCACAGAGGGACTCCCTGGTGACAACGTCGGCTTTAACGTCAAGAACGTCTCCGTCAAGGAGATCCGTCGTGGTAATGTGGCAGGTGACTCCAAGAACGACCCTCCCAAGGGTGCCGAGTCCTTCAATGCCCAGGTCATTGTCCTGAATCACCCCGGCCAGGTTGGAGCTGGTTACGCACCAGTCCTCGACTGCCACACCGCCCATATTGCCTGCAAGTTCTCCGAGCTCCTGGAGAAGATTGACCGTCGTACCGGAAAGTCCATTGAGAACGCTCCCAAGTTCATCAAGTCGGGTGACGCCGCTATCGTCAAGATGGTGCCGTCCAAGCCAATGTGTGTCGAAGCCTTCTCTGATTATCCACCTCTTGGACGGTTCGCTGTTCGTGACATGCGTCAGACCGTCGCTGTTGGTGTTATTAAGTCGGTTATTAAGGTTAGTACCTCGCTGCTCCTTCATGAGCTGTTTAGTTTGTTATGGCATACTAACTTTTCGTACCCCAGATCGATAAAGCGGGTAAAGTTACAAGTAAGTTTCCATGCTCCCCAAGCTGAACATAGGAGACATGCTTACCACCATTTTGCAGAGGCCGCTGTCAAAGCCGGAGCGAAGAAGTAGACTCATAGAAAACCGAAAATTTGAGGATTGGTTGACGAAAGGTTGAAAAGCGAGATGTGTTTGTGGGCGATGGCACTTTTAGCTGGTATCCTGATCAACACTCTGTCACCAGGCATATGGCATCCGTGGTTCATTCTAGCCGTGTCTTCTTTACACTTTTTGCCATACCCTTCCTATGTCTGTGGCGTCTTTGAAGCTTCTTCGGTACGTGTGCATGGTCTTTTGGCTTCGCTACTACCACAATGGAGCCTCCCCTTTGTATGCGTGCTACGATGGAACGATGACATGGGGTCGCATTGCTGGATTCAATAGATTTCTGTCTTCTACTACAATCAAACAACTAGAAGACAATCGCTTTACCGGAACCCCAACTTAAACTAGTGCCTCCGTAGTGAGCTCTACATTTTAATGGATAGCTGACTGTTATGGGTGACTATATAACCACATTGCAATTTCACGTTGGTTCGAGACCAAGGTTGTAATTGCTCCCTTGAAGAGATGCTGGTTCGGGGTGACTTCCTAATGAATACCGTGTCTGTCAGGCCCCTTTTGCTGTCGGAAGGAGCTCACGCATTTCAGGGTTATTCGCCCTACGGAGCGTCTGGATGCAATTCTCCTGTTCCCTATGAATCAATACTTTTCGACATCCGTTTGGGCTATAATCAAGCAATTTTCATTTGTCTTTTGGTGTCAGCTTTGTTATCCTCGGAGCGGAATGACGATGAATCGCGTATTTAGCCTCATGCTTGGTAAGCCTACCAACTCACAGTCACCACGACCACGATCTATTGCACCTGTTTCCTGCGCCGTGATTGTTTTTGATCATGATCGTACATGTCAGATATTCGCAGATATTTCTAGATATCTGCTATATATTTATATCCTGTCCCTGCGTCAATATCAATTGCAGCTCATTGCACCTTTAGAGAGCTGATATCTAAAGCGCCGGTATAGCATCGGCATCAGCTGCAATGCATGCAATCCGCCAGTCATGCCGTCCGAAGCACCAAGTCCTCATTTTGAAATGCTACCCAAGATTCCAAAAGAATGCCGTGGACGTCAGACCCAATTCAAGCGAGCTCAGCTACCTACTCTATTATGCAAGCACACGACGGAGTAAGCTACAGAAGGTTGGGGCTTTCCTAGAGAAACGGACAGCAAGCGACGTGTGGAGAGGCAGGATAGGGTATGTCTAATGAAGAATAAAATCCGAAGCCCGCCTCAAAAGCCAGCTGCCAGATCTCACAATACTGACCTTGGGTATTAAAATAGCAACGTCCATGTCACGCTTGAGATCCTTAAAGCGCTCATTGAGAAGCTACCTCGAGACCTGCCTCTATACGCGCCGTTCGTACTTCGGATACTTGGGATTGTGCTGCTCTCGAAGGATCTGAACATGGTGGAAGATTCGGTGCCGATGTTCGAGACTTTCTGCCAGCACTACGATGTGGCAACGCTCGCAGCCGACCAGACGCATATCGGGCAATACGAAGAAATCGTTCGCACATATGCCAGCTTCGCCGCGCGAAACGCCCCCGTACAGCCGAAGGGCGCACTCATCGCACCAATCGCAATTCGATGGAGAAGCGCTGGTTTATTGGCGTTAAAGAGCATTGCATCTTCGGAGGCCATAGGGGCAGACGGTGGGAGACAGCTAAACCTCATTATACCGATGCTTCTCCAGAATCTCCATCCAGCCGATGAAGACCATCTTTTGGTCCTACAACAGCTGATGAAAGCGACGGAGGACGCGGAGAAGGAAGCCTCCAATAGGAGAAGAAGTAATGCCACGGCCCGAACCGCGGACGAACCTGCGGAGCCCAACTCTGCTTCATTGTCAGGGACAGCCGACGATGCAGATCGGATGGCCGAGGAAGAAGTGGGCTTACTAGCTTTGGAAAGCCTGAAGCAGATATTCGTTGCCAACAACAGGATTCAAATAAGGCTTGCGACAGCTTCCATGTTAAGATTCATATGCACAAATGTTCCACAGCGACGTGTGCAAACAAGCAGAAGTTCGAAATCTGGCAATGCTGGATCTTGGACCACCACGCTGATGGAGACGATAGCACGATGGGCACCTGTGCAAGATCGCTTCATCATAGTCGTCACGGCTATGGAAACACTTATAAGGAGTCCTATTGCAGAAGAGAATCTGGAGCAACAACTTGTACTTGTAACTATCATAGGATGGTTGCTTAGGTCGAATATCAACATGATTGGCTTAAGTGTGATGGATGTCTTACTTGGTCTTATACAGCACATTCTATTGCTCCTTCAGCTAGGTGGCAAGGGTTCGAACGTTCTTCCGCATCACCAACAAACCGATGCCATCGACTTATTCCAGGATACTCAGGATGTTATTGACCAACCATCATCGACTAGCAGTGCAGAGAAGGTCGGCGAGAAAGAGGAGGTTCTCCCTTCTACAAACCGACAGGAACTACTTACTAGGCTGCGTAGATGTATAGGAGATCTGGCCACGCACATATACTATTCTGATCAGATATCGGACATCCTGACAGCAATTCTTCTTCGTCTCAAGCCACCACCGATTTCAGGAATAAGCACAGATGTGGCAGCTATTGAACACCCCCGGGCTGCAGCCCAAGCCATTTCGACGTCAGTTAACTTGCAAGAAAACCCACAAACGGATGATTTTTTCTCCTTCGGAACAGCTCGTGTAACAGCATTGAAAGCAATCAAGGAAGTTTTGATTGTTGCAAACATGAGGACTTCCGTCAGTGGTGCAGCAGTAATAGGCCGGAATCGAGTCAGTGTCCAAGTATGGGAAGGGACACAATGGCTGTTGAGCGACGAAGATAGAAGGGTCAGGAGAGCATATGTTGATGCACTTCTTACCTGGCTCAGGCTTGAGATGAGTAGAGGGGATCTTCGAGTCATGGAAGACAAGCGGAAATTTTTGAAGAACTCCCTCAAACCAGCAGGTGATGGCGATACCTGGAGTCGTTTGCCTAAAAGAGCTGTCTCCAACGCGTCACAAAGAGAGAGGCCTGTCAAGCCAGCCAAATCGACATTCCTGCATCTCTTGCATTTTACTATCTACCAGAACGTCCTGGCATCGCCGGACTCGGAGTCAGAGTTGCTCTCGCTGCATTTGCTTCTATATACTCTAGTGGATAAATTGGGTGTTAACGCTGTAAAAACCGGTTTGCCGATGATTATGCGACTCCAAGAAGACATTAACATTGACGACCTCATTCCTACCCCTACAGCTAAGATAAATGTTGGAAGCCTCGTTCACGGCTACTTGTGGACACTGAGCGAGAAATTCGACCTTGACATGTCAAGAGTGGGCCACTCGATCCAGAGCGAGATTACAAGGCGGAAAAGCCACAAGCTGTGGCTTGAGTTGGTTCGAGTTCCCCCATTACCGCTCGATCAGATAATCGCACCTGTCAAGATCCCAACGTCCGAGAAACTTCCCCTGCCATTGGTGGCAAGAGAGTCGCTAAAACCTTTCGACTTACGTCCCGAGCTGGTCAACCAGATTGCAACATCGTATGCATTTGCCACCTCCCCGCCCTCTAGCCCTCCAAGCTCGCCGGGTCGTGTTTTCAGTGCACCTATTCTCTCCAGCACAGGCTCATCTTCCGCTGAAAACAATGAGCTGCCCAGCACAATAAAAGAAGCAATGCTCTCTGCTTGGTCTAAAGACATATGTAGGGCTACCGTCGCTAAAGAAACAGCCCGCACTGTCTCTCTAAATGGGTCGAGGACTGGGACAGGACTCTCCGCTCGTCAGAAATACCTTGCTCCAACAGGCTTTTCAACCGGAAACGGCTCACCGACCGGAGCTCAGAGTCCTCAAGTATTCCTCTCAAATGGCGAAGGTAATCAAACCTCCCAAAACCCCACGATCAACTTCGCCTTTCATACTCAAGACCGTCTCCGCCGTTCCAGCGCGCAAGACACTGACTCGCCAACCCCTGCCAGCAGCTGCGATCAACATCAAACCCTCCGCGTCGATGACCTTAAGCGCGTTCTTGCTGGAGGCTCTCTGGCCGGAGTTTTCAGTAAAACCAGAGGCGCTAGTCCATTACGCAATAGTACTGTACGACGAGACTTCGTAGATGACGACGGGAGGAGCATTAGCGCGAGCAGCAAAAGCATCGTCAGCGGTGAAGGCTACGAGTCTGCTAGTGAAGGCGAGATGTTTCACGCTTTGGCTTCTGAGGCCCCTGTTAGCAACAACCACCACGAAAGCAATGGCGAAAACGCCAACGATGCCGCAAACGGATACCAGCGTATCCTTCCTTCCCAATCTTACTTTCGCGAGTCAGACACCACAAGGCCCCAAACCCAGCGCTCTACTCTCCGACCCCCTTCATCTTCCAACTCTGCCACCGAAGACCCAGCTGCAAACGCCAAGGCTCTGCGGGGTGATCTTGTTCCTCCCATAAATTCTGGCGAGACAGCTGACGAGGAAGTCCCGCCCGTGCCACCTTTGCCCGCTGGGGTGACGATGCAGAAAGGTGGTAACGCGAATATTGGGGGCTATGGGGGGGACAGCAAAGTAGGACAGGGGGCGAGAGGCACTCGAAGCAGGAGAACGAAAGGGGTGGATGTAGGGGCCTTACTGGGGAGTATCGATGCGGTAGCGGGAGAAGGGGTTAAGGCGGGAGGGCAACCGCCTTACTGATGAGGATATAGGAAGGAGTTTAGGGGTGTGGATGACTGTACTACGGTTTTGGGAACGGAATTGATAAACTGATATATTCGGCTTATTTCTGTTATTACAATGCGCGTCTTTGCTCGCTGATATCCAGGGACAGCTAGGGACTCTATAGGGTACTCATGAAGGGTAATTAGGTGCGTATATTCGGGGTATATCCATGATTCATGTTTTCCATCTTCGGCTCCTGCGTAAGTTCCTCGCAACAGGTACTAGAAATTCCACTGTGTAAGAGAATAGGTCACAAGCCATGCATACATAGAGGCGCAATGTTTTTATTCATTCTGGCCAAGTCCTAGGGTACTGTGTATCCCATCTCTTAGCTGCAAAATTCGCTACTGTGGCACATTAGCCAAAACATACAAAACCTTTGCGCCTCCATGCATGACTTACTGTATGAACCCATTCTCTTCCCATGTCCTCCCTCACTTTTCATATCTCCCCCTCCCGCCAAATTTTTTTCTTCAAAAAAAGCAGAAAATATCATTCATTCATCCTTTTCAAGAAACCAATAATAATGAAAAAACTTTCTCAGCTACAGTATCTACGGTCTTGCGTCTCATATTACAGCACCCCAGTTCTCGCAAGAGCTTTGCCACGCCTTGGTAATACCTCTTTCTTTTTTTCTTTCGTGGAACCCCTATAAGCTGGAGTTAGGGTTGGGGCGTCGGAATGGATGGCGGTGAGGTGGTGTGGTGGTTTTTGGTGTGGGTTCACTGGGATGATGGGTTTGGGGGGGATGGGTGGTGGCGGATGGGGTGTGGTGAATGAGTCTGGGGTGTGGGGTTAGGAGGGGATGTTTAAGTTTGAGCTTTTGGCGGGGGTGGAGATGCAGAGGTGGGTTTGGAGAAGGGGAGGAGTGGTTGGTGGGGTTTGGGGCTGATGGGCGCAGCAGAAGTGGTGATTGGTTGATGGTGGCTATGTAGATTGGATGTTAATTTTTTTGGGGGGGGCACGGTTAGTTTTGGGGTTGCGGTGGTGTGGCTGGCTGCGTTTGGGGGTTGGAGGGAATGGATGGTTTGGGAGGAAGGGAAGTGGCGGGGTGCTGATGAGGGGAGGGTTCGGTGGCGTGGCGATGGGGAGGCTTTTGAGCCTGGGAATTCCACTTGGGGTTGTTTGGGGAAGGTCGCTGGTTGGGTTTGGTGTTGGTATGGTTGAGCGGTATGAGAGATTTGGTTGCCGAGGAGGTTAGGACGGAGGTGGAGGAGAAGCAAATGTGTTTTTTCCCTGGTTTGTAGATACGAGGGGGTTTTTCCTGTAAAGGTCGCTAGCTGTGCTTCTTTTTTCTTTGAGCTATGTCTATAGCGATATGCGAGTTGAGTAAAGGCATGATTTCTCTATTCTTTTATTCCGTCGTTTTCTTGTTTTCTGTACATGGTTTATAACCCGTATTTGCAACCGGCGTCTTCTTTCTCTGCCTTGGAGGACGTCAAAAGGTAGCTTTAGTCTATACAACTTTCTTCCCTTCGTTGCCCTGCTCATTCTTTCTCTCTGCATGAAT
>JAABUR0100001751.1_pt1 | contig 36995 bp, 40 predicted proteins | sample 5560091 | NCBI WGS metagenome assembly JAABUR01 (sample SAMN10711879, study PRJNA513375) | rock metagenome | isolation source: Antarctica rocks | place: Antarctica: Victoria Land, University Valley sud | reverse complement strand
ATGCAAATAGCTCTTGAAATAGTCATGTCTCATTTTCAGCTGAATAAAGATTGAAAACGTTAGTCTATCGATTTTCCTCATCTCTTTTAGTGATTTATGACTTAGATTCACCTTCGATATGTGCTTTCAATACTGGTTTCCCTTCTTGATGCTGCTTTTCCAGACATTTAACCATTGTAATTTCGTCTCTTTGCAAATTTGCTTTTTGACGAAGCTTATGATGATTGCTTTCGTGTTGTTGATAACTGATAATTCTTGAGCAGCGCTTTTGATTAATTGATCTGCTTTTTCGTTCCCAATAATGCTTTTGCGACTCGATATTCACTGTATGCGAATTTGACACTGATTCTGACGTAAATTGATCAAGTTTTGTCGTATGTCATTAAATAACTTCGCATTGACGTTGCTCTTTGCGTTTAGTCTTTGCAAAGTCATTTGACTGTTCATGTACACTCAAATTTCGCTGTTTTTGAGTGCTTTTTCGCTGTATATTGCGATTGCATCGCTAGTAGCTTGCAGTTTCGCTTTCGTTGTGATTGTTTTGTCGTAAACGCTTGTCGCTTTGCTGTATCTGACGAGTTCATGCGTGAATATCACTGTTGTTTCAGTTTCTGTTTCAACCTCTGCTATCTTTTTCCGAATTTGCGATGCGTTGATATACATCACTATGTTTTTCGCCTTTTTGATAATTCTTTCTAATTCTCTGTAGTGCAAATTGATCGTTTCGCGAGTTTCGCTTTTTGCAAATTCGGTTTCAATTCTTGCTAAATGCTCGATTTCTTGACCTCACGATTTCTTGAAGTGAGGAATTTCGATTTCTTTTATTGAATTCAGTGTTTTTTGCACTTTGTTCAATATTCGATATATCTGCGTGAGTCTGTCTTTGCACTTCTTGACTTTTCAAGATAAGTTCTTCTTCGTCTCGTTTCAGTTCAGATATTTCGATGCGTTCAGATCTAGATTCAATTCGATAAAGTATTGAGATGAGTACGAAATAAATGTTCTTTTTCTGATAGAGTGTTTTTTCGATAACTCAACTATTCAAATTGCATAGTTCTTGCACTTTTGATCTAATTGCATCTTCATTGACGAGATTTCGACTTCTATTTGCATAGTCTCTATCGATGATGTTCGAAGCGTTTTGCAGTTTGCGAAATTTAACTAAGTAGCTTTTTTGATTATTTCATCATATTTCGACGCCATAATCGCTAATAGACGTGATGCATGTCAGATATAACTGCTTTCCTGATTTGACATTTAGTTCTCACTCGCTATTCATTAATCTAAATAACGAGTGTAACGTTCTTGTGACTGTCGCGATTTTCGTTTGCACATGAACTTTGAAGTTGAGCTTTCGATTCAGTCAGACTTCTAGTCATCGTACGCATGTCTTTGATTTTATGATCGTGTTATTGAGTAGAATAATCATTTGGTTGAATGTTGCCTTGTGACTTTCAAAGTGTATCAATTCAGATTTCGAGTCATCAAATTGCACTGCGTTGTTCTCAGCTCATGTGAAAGCGATTTTTGCTGCGTTTTCCAGTATTTTCACATTCTTGTCAATATTTCTTCCCTCAATGTATAGCGTCACGTCGTCAATATAGCTGAGTGACTGTAAATTTCCGAACTTTGCGCGAATCTTTGAAAACAGATATCGAATATAAATTAGAAACAAAATGAGCGAGATAAATGAGTCTTGTGATATTTCTGTGCTTATTTTCTTTGGTTTCTGACATTCGTCGTCAAATGCTAAGCCAATAATCCGGTTTTGTAAGAAACATTTTACTCAATTGATTAAATTGACTGATATTTTCAATCTAATCAATATTTTGATCAGCTGTTTCAATGCAACATGGTCAAAGACTTCTTTGACATCTAGAAGTAGGCAGATAAGCGTGTTTTCTCAACTTTTCGTCATTTGCGCATCATGTACTAGATTTAGTACTGCGTCTATAGCTGATCTTTGTTTTCTGCCTTTCATTTGATCAAAATTCAGCAGCTTATCATTAATTTCAGCTGTGTAAGACAGTTGCACTGCTATTATTTTTTCTGCTACTTTGTCTAAACAGTTTAGCAGCGTAATAATTCTGTATGTCTTCGAAATTGAATAATTCGACTTCTCTGATTTTTTTAGAATAATACTCGTGCCTTCGCGTCATATCTTCGAATGATAGTCGTTTTCAATCAAATCTGAGTACACTAAATTGAAGATTTTCGATATAGTTTTGTACGCTCGCTGTATGATTACGAATGACATATTGTCTGATTCGAGTGCTTTTCTGAGTGCTGAGAAGTTAATAGCGTGCTTGATTTCCCCTTCGATAACTCTTGATCACTGTATACTTTCGTTCAATAGTAATTCTTTATTGGTTTGAATTTTCGAAGATGATGAGTACATTGCTTTCAGAAATGCCTCGCACTTTTCATTGAATTCAATCTTCAATTCTTTTTGCGAGTTTTGTATCGAGAATAGCTTTTCGATTAGATGTGATTTAGTGAACTTGTATGCCTGAAACACTTCTTTTTCTTCGACGTTGTTCAAAAAATTGGTTCAGAATTGATTTTTGATCAGCTTTATTGCATCATGATACGAATTTCGCATTTGCATCATCTTTGCTCATGCGTCGTCATTTCTGCATCTTTTTCAGATTCGCTTTTTTGACGACAGCGTCTTTCGCATTTCGATGAGCTCATTGTTTCATCAGGATTTTAATTTTGCGCATATTCGCTGTTTAAATACGAATAATTTCATTGTATTCTTGATGCATTCAGTCAAATAAATGACTTTTGCTTTCAAACTCGTGATTCTTTGCATCTTGATCATCATTTTGTCTTTTGTATTTTGCAAATGCTCATCAAAGTCTTTTCAGTCGACTTTTTGCAGATTGTATGACGCGTTCAATGAATTTTCGATTAACTTCATCTTTTTTATAACTATTGTAAATAGAATTACTTCATGATTAAATTCTGTGTCTACGTTCTCATCTATATGTCAATTCTTGATGTGATTGCGCATATTCTTTGATGCAAATGCTAAGTCAAGTATCGAGCTTGACTGATTCAAATAGCTGTGATATGTGTTTATATCAGAAGTGTTAATCAGGTTGCACTTATGTAAATTTACTCACTTTATTAACGCTTTCGTTCTAATAGAGTTTGAAATTTTTGCGTTTCACCAGCTATGATGTGCATTAAAGTCTTTGACGATAATAACTTTTTGCTCAGAATTTAGCATAACTTTTGCTAATTCTCGCTCAATCGTGTATAATTGCTCGTCATCTGCGTTTTGTGACTTTTCGTTGTAAATATTGAACAATAAAATTTCTCTCTGAATTTTATTGTTCGCTATTGATATCGCTTGCATATCTTCGCTATTGACTATGTCTGATCTTGATGTGCATGTAAATTTCTTTGCGTTTTTCGCAACAAATATCAGTACTCTGACATGAGTATTCTGAACATTTGATTTGATGCAGATAAACGATAAATGCGAAATTGTTATATTCTCATCTCTCATTTACGATTCTTGTATTATAACAATATCTGTCTTGTTTTTCGCAAATTTCATGCATGCATGCATAATTTGCGTTGACCTTGCGCAATTGTGTTGTAGAATTCGAATATTCAACGTGTTTGCAAAGCTTTTGTCATTTGCGTTGTTTTGTGACATTTCGAATGCAATACTCATTACAATTTCGTGACTAGATGATCTTTTTATGAGCTAATAGGCTGAGCTGCCTGATATGTTTCGCACATTGCGCTATTTGCGAAGTGCGCATTTTGACAGTTGCAGCATCTAGAAATCGTGTGATTGCATGATTGCTTGTCTTCGCATGTAGGTAATTGATATTTATGATTTCAGGTCTGATGATTTCGCTCGCAGTACAAGCATCTTGATGATCTGTTACATTTGTTCTGTAAGTGCTCAAATGTTTGACATTTTTGACATTGATCATTTGATCGATAGTCTCGATATTCAACTGTTCAATATGTCGATTTCGCAGCTAAAAGTCGTTTTTTCAGATGTCTTTGCACTTCTGCTTCGATTCTAAACGCTAAGATCATCGATGCATTTCTGTTTCGTGATCGGTTTTCGCTCTTCGATAATCATATAGAATTGATTATTAGTTTCAATTTGAAATTGTACGACTCTAACTCAGTTTTTAGATTTTTCATTTCAGTTTTCGTGTTGAAGATTTCGGTTTCCAGACTGTGTATGACTATTTTATGTCATTTCTCGTCTTTCTTAATGCTTTTAACATCAAAAACATGCTCTCATATTGCTCTTTGCGCTAGTAAGACATCTGCTGTGTATTTTCATCGTCTTTAAAGTTCAGTTCTCATTTTTGGGACTGACAATGAGTCTTCTTTCGCGATACGATATTTCTTGTGATTTTGGCGAGAATTTCTTGGTAACCAGATTTCATTCGCCTGCATTTGCATTCGCATTTGCATTTGTGTTTGCATTTGCATTTGCGCTTGTGACTTGAGCTGCTTTTTGCGCATATGTGAGCTTCTGCGTTGGTTTTTGCGAATTTTGCATGACTTGCAACGTTTGCAAAACCTGCGCCCTCTGCGAGATTTGCGAATTCTCTGTCATTTGCTTTGCATTGATTTTCTTTTTGATGTTTTCAGTATTTTGTTGAACCAATTGTAGAATGATTTTCAGTTTGTTGTTTGTTTGACTTTGAAGTCGATCAATTTGCTTCTGAATCGAGTTTTCTATACTTTCGTTGCATGCTCTTTGAATGTAGATTAAGCTATGATTTATAGTTTCTTTCTGTTCTGATATTGCTTGTCTTAGCTGATTGACTGCGAATTCAATTCTTTCGCGCAGTCTCTTTATCTGCATCTCTTTAGAGGTGACATCGTAGCACTTGCTAGTACTATCTTCGATGCTGACTTCTTTTTGCGAACTTTTCATCGCTTTTCGCTTTTCGCTTTTTCATTCCTTTGACTTTCACAATCGCTTGTGTTTGCTCTTTTTGCTGCGAATTTGCATTTCGCAGATTGGTTGTATTCTTGTCGTTCTGCGCATTTGCATGTGAATTTAGCATCAATGCATCGAGTGAACTAAACATGTATTGCGTTTTTCTATTTGCTGATGTGAGCGACTTTTGTTGACTGCGAAATAAATCGACAATGTCGTTCTGCAGTTGTTTGCCTGTTGACGAACTCATGCTAAGTTTGTCTCATAGATCTGTTTCAATCTCTAACGTTGATTTTTTGATTTCTATCGTCGACGTTTTGAATTCTGATGCTGAGCTACTGCTTCTGCTGAGTTCCGCGTTACTATTCGCGAAACGAAGCGAAGAAGAGCGCATAAAGCGACTCTTTACATTTCTTTTCATAGCGAGTTTTTTCCGAGTTTCGAGCTTCGAGCTTCTAGAAAATTCACTTGATTCTTTAAATATTTCTTTAATCTCTTACTCAGAGCGTTTCACGTAGACAGTAACTTTAGTGTAGAGGTTTCTCAATTTCTATCCCGAAACCTGCAATAGATCGCCTTCTATTATCGACTTATGTCAGACGAAAATGATATAAATCTAGTCTGCAAGAACCTAGATTACTCTTTTTGATAGAAAATGCTTGACGCAATTGCTTTATATCTCGTGTATCAAAGTAGTCGCGTTATCTCGCTCAGAATAGTAACGACTGACCTCGACTTATTGCCTTGCGCATCAAGAAAAGGTAAAACAAATAGTGATTTGATAAGAAACGCTGTACTTCTCTGAAACAACGTTGTTCTTTGTGCGATCTTCAAGTGCAAAAGAGTTCGATTTCGATTTTTGCGTCAGTATGCAGTCTTCTGTGCTGTTCTGAAGTCGATTGATGACTTGTTCTTTTCATGTGAGTTTGCTCTTCGATTTATCAGTCAAATTACTGTCTGACTTGATGATTCTTTCTTTTGCGTTGATGAACTCTCGTTTCGCCGTCGATTTTGGCCTGCGTGAGCGCGGAAAATTTCGATTTTCATTCATGTGACGTGATTCACTTCAATTTGACGAAGATGCACGTCTTATCACAATTTCATGTTCAGTTGTACTCTCAGAACTTGCACGTCTGATTTCAACTTAATAACTGAACTTTCTATTTATATGTTAGTCATTAGGTCAAATCTTTTTGATTTTCTGATGAAGTGCATAAATTCATACTTTTCTGATGCAAATGTTACATCATGAGTATGAACTCATTTTGCACAAATGTTGTGCGCTTTGCTCAGTGTTCTGCAGATTTCTTCAATGAATCTATTATATACTAAAATGTTAATGTCATTAACAAAGTTGAGCACTTCAATCTTAATTTTCAATGTTTTGCACTTCTTTATCAGACTTATGTTGAAGAACAGAAAGAGAATCAATGAAATGAAAGATCTTTGCAATGTGTCTGCATTTATCTTGCATATATCACTTGTTTGCTTGTTGAATCTCAGTAATGTTTCTTGATTTTTAAGAAAGCTGCATGCTCATTTGACTATGTAGTTTGAAATTCTTTTCATTTTTAGAGTATGCAGAAGTCTGATGTGCAAGACTTGATTGAACGTTTCAATGATGTTTAAACTTAGCATGAACACTACATATTTGATTTTGCAGTCTCATATTATGTAAATCTGATCTACTAGTAGATTTAATGTTGAGATCATGAATTGTTTGCATCTTACTTTCATTTAAGCATCAGATAGCATGTGATGAATTTCAGCTATATTGCTCAGTTTTTTAATCATGATCAACTTCAGAACTTTGCTCATGATATCAAGCAAAGCAATGAGTTAATATGTCTTTGAATCAGTATAATTGCTCTTCTTTGATTTGCATAGTATTATTGTTTGAGTCTTTTTGAACTGCTTCAAATGATATCTGTGTATTACACATGCATTGAATAAACTCGTCAGTATCGAGATCAGTTCTGCAAGATTTGTCTGCAATGCTTTGTTTGAAATGTTTGAGATGTCTGATGCTTTGTCTGCTTTTACTCTTTTAATTGTTTGTCTCACTTCATTTTTTGAAATGCGTAAATCAGATGACATTGTCAAGAATATAAATGAGTCTGCAATGTTGTTGACATTTGTTTGAAAGAATGAAAGAAAGAATTTTTCTTACAATATCTCGATTTTTTTCTTGAATCTCATTGTCATTTGATCAATGTCACTTCACTTCAGTGATGAAAACTGTGCAGTCAAAATGTCACAAAACAACGCAAATGACGAAAGCTTTGCAAACACGTCGAATATTCGAATTCTACAGCACAATTGTGCAAGGTCAACGCAAATCATGCACGCATGCATGAAATTTGCGAAAAACAAGACAGATATTGTTATACTACAAGAATCGTGAATGAAAGACGAGAATATAACAATTTCGCATTCATCGTTTACCTGCATCAAACCAAATGTTCAGAATACTCATGTCAGAGTACTGATATTTGTTGCGAAAAACGCAAAGAAATTTACATGCACATCAAGATCAGACATAGTCAATAGCGAAGATATGCAAGCAATATCAATAGCGAACAATAAAATTCAGAAAGAAATTTTATTGTTCAATATTTATAACAAAAAGTCACAAAACGCAGATAACGAGCAATTATACACAATTGAGCGAGAATTAGCAAAAGTTATGCTAAATTCTGAGCAAAAAGTTATTATTATCGAAGACTTTAATGCATATCATAGCTGATGAAACGCAAAAATTTCAAACTTTATTAGAACGAAAGCGTTAATAAAGTGAGTAAATTTACATAAGTGCAATCTGATTAACACTTTTGATATAAACACATATCACAGCTATTTAAGTCAGTTAAGCTCAATACTTGACTTAGCATTTGCATCAAAGAATATGCGCAATCACATCAAGAATTGACATATAGATGAGAACGTAGACACAGAATTTAATCATGAAGTAATTCTATTTACAATAGTTATAAAAAAGATGAAGTTAATCGAAAATTCATTGAACGCGTCATACAATCTGCAAAAAGTCGACTGAAAAGACTTTGATGAGCATTTGCAAAATACAAAAGACAAAATGATGATCAAGATGCAAAGAATCATGAGTTTAGAAGCAAAAGTCATTTACTTGATGAAATGCATCAAGAATACAGTGAAATTATTTGTATTTAAACAGCGAATATGCGCAAAATCAAAACTCTGGTGAAACAATAAACTCATCGAAATGCGAAAGACGCTGTCGTCAAAAAAGTGAATCTGAAAAAGATGCAGAAATGACGATGCATGAGCAGAGATAGTGCAAATGCGAAATTCGTATCATGATGCAATAAAGCTGATTAAAAACCCATTCTGAATCAATTTTTTGAACAACGTCAAAGAAAAAGAAGTGTTTCAGACATAAAAGTTCACTAAATCACGTCTAATTGAAAAGCTATCTTTGATACAAAACTCACAAAAAGAATTGAAAACTGAATTCAATGAAAAGTGCAAGGCATTTCTGAAAGCAATGTACTCATCATCTTCGAAAATTCAAACCAATGAAGAATTATTATCGAACGAAAGTATACAGTGATTAAGAGTTATCGAAGAAGAAATTAAACACGTCATTAACTTCTCAGCACTCAGAAAAGCACTTGAATCAGATGATATGTCATTCGTAATCATACAGCGAGCGTACAAAAGCATATTGAAAATCTTCAATTTAGTGTATTCAGATTTGATTGAAAACGACTATCATTCGAAGATATGACGCGAAGGCACGAAAATTATTCTGAAAAAATCAGACAAGTTGAATTACTCAATTTTGAAGACATACAGAATTATTACGCTGCTAAACTGTTTAGGCAAAGTAGCAGAAAAAATAATAGCAGTGCAACTGTCTTACACAGCTGAAATTAACGACAAGCTGCTGAATTTTGATCAAATGAGAGACAGAAAACAAAGATCAGTTATAGATGCAGTACTAAATCTAGTACATGATGCGCAAATGACGAAAAGTCGAGAAAACACGCTTATCTGTTTACTTCTAGATGTCAAAGAAGTCTTTGATCATGTTGCATTGAAGCAACTAGTTAAAATATTGATTAAGTTGAAAATATTGATCAACTTAATCAATTGAGTAAAATGTTTCTTACAAAACAAAATTATTGACTTAGCATTTGATGACAAACGTCAGAAATCAAAGAAAATAAGCACAGAAATATCACAAGACTCATTTATCTCGCTCATTTTATTTCTAATTTATATTCGATACTTGTTTTCAAAGATTCGCGCAAAGTTCGAAAATTTACAGTCATTCAGCTATATTGACGACGTGACGCTATACATTAAGGGAAGAAATATTGACAAGAATGTGAAAATGCTCAAAAACGCAGCAAAAATCGCTTTCACATGAGCTGAGAACAACGCAGTGCAATTCAATAACTCGAAATCTGAATTGATACACTTTGAAAGTCACAAGACAACACTCAATCAAATAATTATTCTACTCAATAACACAGTCATAAAATCAAAGACATGCGTACGATGACTAGAAGTCTGACTGAATCGAAAGCTCAACTTCAAAGTTCATGTGCAAATGAAAATCGCGACAGTCATAAGAATGCTACACTCGTTGTTTAGATTAATGAATAACGAGTGAAAACTAAATGTCAAATCAGAAAAGCAGTTATATCTGACATGCATCACATCTATTAGCGATTATGACGTCGAAATATGATGAAATAATCAAAAAAGCTACTTAGTCAAATTTCGCAAACTGCAAAACGCTGCATTACGAAAAATTCTGAGTGCATTTCGAACATCATCGATAGATGCTATGCAAATAGAAGTTGAAATCTCGTCGATGAAGATGCAATTAAATCAAAAGTGCAAGAACTATACAATTTGAATAGTTGAATTATCGAAAAAACATTCTATCAGAAAAAGAATGTCTATGTCGTACTCATCTCAATACTCTATCGAATTGAATTTAAATCTGAACGCATCGAAATATCTGAACTGAAATGAGACGAAGGCGAATTTATCTTGAAAAGTCAAGAAGTGCAAAGACAGACTCACGCAGATATATCGAATATTGAACAAAGTGCAAAAAACACTGAATTCAATAAAAGAAATCGAAATTTCTCACTTCAAGAAATCGTGAGGTCAAGAAATCAAGCATTTAGCAAAAATTCAAATCGAATTTGCAAGAAGCGAAACCAGCGAAATGATCAATACGCACTACAGGAAATTAGAAAGAATTATCAAAAAGGTGAAGAGCATAGTGATGTATATCGACGCATCGCAAATTCAAAAAAAATAGCAGAAGTTGAAACAAAAATCGAAACAACAGTGATATTCACGCATGAATTCGTCAGATGCAGCAAAGCGACAAGCGTTTCAGGCAAAAGTATTATAACGAAGGCAAAATTGCAAGCTATTAGCGATGCAATCGCAATGTGCAGCGAAAAAGCACTCAAAAACAGCAAAATTTGAATGTACATGAACAGTCAAATGACTTTGCAAAGACTAAACGCAAAGAGCAACGTCAATGCAAAGTTATTCAATGACATACGACAAAACTTGATCAATTTACGTCAGAATCAGTGTCAAATTCGCATACAGTGAATATCGAGTCGCAAGAGCATTATTGAAAACGAAAAAGCAGACCAACTAGTCAAAAGCGCTGCTCAAGAATTATCAGTTATCGACAACATGAAAGCAATCATCATAAGCTTCGTCAAAAAGCAAATTTGCAAAGAGACGAAAGCACAATAGTTAAATGTCTGAAAAAGCAGCATCAAGAAGAGAAACCAGTATCAAAAGCACATATTGAACGTGAATTTAAGTCAGAAATCACTAAAAGAGCTTAGAAAAATCGATAGACTAACGTTTTCAATCTTTATTCAGTTGAAAATGAAACATGAGTATTTCAAGAGCTATTTGCATCGAGTATCAGAGAATAATTCGAACAAATGCTATGAAATATGTAAAGTGAGTCAAACGTCAGAGCATTTGCTACTAAATTGCAAGCATTATAGATCAGAGCAGATAAAGCTTAAGAAAAAGACTTAGCTTAAAAACACAGACATCATAGTGACATTGTTCATCACCAAAATCGAAAGAATTGCAACACTAGAGTATTTGAAAAATACTTGAATTGCGACAAGAAAATGACTATTAGAAACGAAAGAGTAGAACGCGAAGAATGCAAAGAAATGAAGAAGAACGAGAGTACAATTGCAAGAGTTTGAGCGAGAGTGCTTGTATGCGCAAACTATCGATGTGATTGATCAACGAGAAGATATAAAGCAGCGACTTTGATCAGGTTACATGTAACTTAGCATACACACAGCGTCTAAACAGTGTCATAGTCATAGACTGCATGCACTTAATGAAGAAAAAGAAAAAAAAAGTCTTGTGAGTTGCTTGTATCATAGTAACAGACATGCAGTCTTAACAAGATTTATACATAATTAGCATGTAAATTTAAAGAATGTTCATTATTTAAGTTCTTTCTGCTAATCATTCTCAACAAATTAAACATGAAAGTATTCTGTCTCAATTCTTGTCATTACAACAACAAAATATTGAATCAAATGATTTTCATAAGCGATTTTCCTCATAGTTCTGCGTTCTATTTAACTTTCTCATCTGTATGCAGATTGCTTGTAACATGCACATTGAGATTATCAAAGTCTGCATGATCGCGAAAACTCTGCATGTGATTAATGCACAGCGCTTCATCATCACGCAGCATCTTGATGTCATTCAAACTTTTGATAATCTTTAAACTTTACTGTAGCTAAACAGTAGATTTGTAGTCAGCATTGCATACAGATGAGTTTCATCACTGATCTTTTTTTCATTGAGAATTTGAATGATTTATGCATCATCTTCATAATATCAACGAAGACAAAATAAAATCTTCACGAAATCATTTTATAAAAGCAAAGATTCTCAATGTCTTTGAAGAAGTATCATGATAAAATCATCAGAAAACATAGAGAATGAATTCATGATGTCAAAATCTTATTTCAAAATATTTCTTAACATTTTGAAAGAAATGAGAAAAAGATTTTATATTGCATGATTTATCTCAGAAATGAATCAAAGAAACTTTGATTCAATTACAAAGAGACTATGTTTGCAGCTCAGCAAATGTGATTTAATTTTATTGACTTTCTTCTGAACATAATTAAGAATTTGAGAAATCGAAACATAAATATGACTCAGCAATATGCAAACGCATTGCAACGCTCAAATCAGATGATATGAATGTTTGCAGTTTATCTGAGCACTTTGAAACATCAACTTTCATTGTATAGTGATGAGCATAAGCAAACTCATTTATTCATTAAGCTAAGATCAGAACTGCATATGATTATTATCAATGTACAGTTGATTTCTATCACATGAGATGTGTTAATCAATCTTGTTACTCGATTAAAAATCAATTTGCAAAAAGAACATGTTTTGTTGTTAAAATGATTTTAAGATAAAGACTTGCATGATTAAATTAAGATTAATAAGAAGATCATTCAAAGTGAAAGAAGTTTCATAAATCAATCAGACTTAATTCATCATTGAAGTTAAGTTTACATACTTCATTACATTATAGCAAAGATTTGTTCAATATAACTATTAGAGATCAGCATAAAGCGAGTCATATGAATGTCATTTAACTAATAAATAAATGCTAAGAAAGAAAAGTATCTACAGAATAAAACTCGCAGCTTATATGTATGTTTCTGATCTTTGTGCTAGACTCGAAAAAGTTGACATTTTACACAGATAATGCAGAAACTCGATGACATCATCTTTAGCTTGAATGTTCACTAGACTCAATTAAAAGTAATCAAGATCAAGAATAAATTAAGAATGAAGTTGAGAATAAATTGAGAATAGATCAAGATCGTAGCATTACTTTCTCTCTTCAACAATTCATGTTTGCATGAATGTATTTTCTTAGTGAGTTTTTGTTGAATATTTAATATGAAAGTCATCGATCATCTTTTGAGCATTCATAAATTCATCATTGTCAGCGTTGTATCAGTTGAAATCATTGTCATAGCTCTTTCATTTAACTCAATATTGAAGTCATCTTTGATATTATTAAAAGTTCAATATATCGTTGATCTTTCATTTATTTTCATCGTTTATCACTATTGATCTCAAGAATTTATTCTTCTGATTAGACAGAGAATCATCAACGACAGAACGAAGAAGCTCTGAATGAAATACATCATGTATATGCATAGTGTCTGATAGTTTCAATTTATAAAAGAAGTTAACAGAATCTGTAATCTTGAATGAATCAAGCATCTTGTCATCTAGCTTTTTGAAGAGTCTCGCTGTAATAATGTTTCTTTCGTTCAGAAACATCTTTGATTTGATCTTGTAATTAATCTTCTTTCTATGCTTATTAGCTTGTTTCATCATTTGTTTTCATGTTTTGATCAGAGCTTCGCAAGCGAAGATTAACGTCTTGTTCATGTGATTGAATATATCTTCAATTCTGATGATCTGCAAGCATTTGCAAGTACTTTCATACTTGATGATGTCAGAATCGAAGCTCATATGAGAATGAAAGCTCTTATTCATGAAGAAGAAAGTCAAGAAAATGACTGAAAACAAGATGTTATTGTTGATAAACTTGATCATGAGCAATCACTTAAATCAGTCATTCTGCATGTACAATCAGAAAAAATGAAAATATCTTTCAACATTCTGATTGACTTGTTCGCTTTGATCGTCGATTCAAAAGTGATAGATGATGAACAATTAAAGAGAAATGCTCAGTCATTTGCAAAGAAACTTTCAGAGAACGAAAGTGAACTGAGTATCTTGATTGAATACAATGAAGCTTGATAAATCATGAGTTCAATATGCTCACTGAATTAACATTTCAGCTGTTCTTTTGACTGTGATATCTTTATCATCAATGATGCAAGAAATATAATGTCTTTTCTTTGACAATCTGCAGATGACAGTCAGAATAGTGTTGTAATTGTATGAATCAAATAAATTAATAATGAAGTTCATGATTATATCTTGTCATCACTGTTCAAGTATGAGTAAAGAATGTAGTAGTTCATTTGATTTATCTTTAAACATTTTTAAGCGTTGACAGATATAACAGTTTCGAATATAATGATTTACTGTCTTTCACATGAAAAATTAATAGTAGTTTCGTTTTATGATCTTTACAGTTCTAAGAATGTTAGAATGATTTACTGAGAATTGATCGTGCATCTTACAAATCAAATTCATTTGTAAAAGCTTGTTGAACGAAATTTATAACTGACTATCATAGTACAAGATTTCATTCTGAGTTCAACAATTCTTTAATTTAATATCTTTATATTGTGTCTTGTCTCTTGCTATTACTTCGCGAAGTAGCGTAAAATTCTCGTCGATTTCATTAATCTTAAGAATCTGTTTATAAATTGATTCACTGATGTTCTTCTTTAAATCAGCAATTTTCATTCAATTCAACGTCAGAATAATGATTCTTTGATAGTGAACACGCTCATTCTTGAAACTTCTGAGCATGACATTGACTCAATGAATTAATGCATTAATCTTGATGTTCTGCTTGTCAGATCAATACATTATCTTGAAGTTGAAGTCAATGAGCTTCTGTACTCAGCGCATTTATCATCTGCTAAGCTCTTTGTCTTTTATCAATGATGTGAGTGCTTGATGATGTTGAGACCGTGCCTAGAATCTAATCACACTGCAGCGAGATAGTGCGTAGCTGAATAGAATGTTTGATCAATAGAGGTAGCTCTAACTAGGAAACTAAGAATACAGAAGAAAGAAGACAGTTTCGAGCTGTATCTATAGTAGAGCGAACAAAGAGACGAAGTAGTTGATTTGCTAGAGCTTGAATAAATGAAATGTTTCAGCATATTTTGATTCAAAACATCGCTGTTTCTTGTTCACATATCGAAATCTCTAGAGTCTATTGACTAGACTCTATTCAATGTCGACACGCTTCATAACATTACTTTCTTCTCTTTAAAAGTCATGTCTCTATGACTTGTAGTGTAGTTCATAGCACTGACGTAGAGTCTTGATGCCTGTCTTTCTATCAATCTTTCTATTGATTCAAATCAACTCGTCAAATGTCTATTGTAGCAGACTCACTATGTGAAATAGAATGATCATTGAAGCAGGCTCACTAGTTGCATGTGAACGCGAGGTAGATCGATTCACTGGTAGGTCGAGCGATGAGAGTAGATAGATCATTGCATTGACGAAGAATGTCATTGAAGCAGACTCACTAGTTGACTTGCTCATCGAAGAGATCAACTTTCGACTTGTCATTGTAGCAGACTCACTATTTGCATGTGAACGTAGAATCAGATTCACTGATAGGTAAGACGATGAAAGTAGATAGATCATTGCATTGACGAAGAGTGTCATTGTAGCAGGCTCACTATGAGAACGTCATTTGTAGTAGCAGACTCACTAATTTGATCTGACGACACAGATTGTTTTGACTCGCCTGATTCACGAGCTTGATTTGAGGCGAAGAGGGAAAGAAATGAGTTGAACAGCTTATTTTCACTCGTTTGCTTCACGAGAATAAGTTGATTCTAGAGCAATTCACGAAGATTCTTTATCGTGATTCTCTTAATCGAGTGAACTGTGCGTACTTAATGAGCGGTAGATTCTCTAGCAATTCAAACAGCCTCGTCGTTGATTCTATTGACTCTCTGATGTTGTTCTGTCTTTCGATTGCGTCGATCATCAGGTAAAACAAATTTCTTTATACTTGTTTCGTTGTTCGTCGAGTAGCTTGAATGAGTAATGAAATCAATATCGTGTGATAAACGAATTCTTAGTTTAATGTTGAGATCATGCCTAGAATCTAATCACACTGCAGCGAGATAGTGCGTAGCTGAATAGAATGTTTGATCAATAAAGATAGCTCTAACTAGAAAACTAAGAATACAGAAGAAAGAAGACAGTTTCGAGCTGTATCTATAGTAGAGCGAACAAAGAGACGAAGTAGTCGATTTGCTAGAGCTCGAATAGATGAAATGTTTCAGCATATTTCGATTCGAAACATCGCTGTTTCTTGTTCACATATCGAAATTTCTAGAACCTATTGACTAGATTCTATTCAATGTCGACACGCTTCGTAACAGATGATTGATGAACATCTTGATAGAAATGTCAATTAACTTTAGTTTAAATCATCAATGCTTAAATGCTTGAATGATGATCAGTAGTTCTTTATCATATATCTCGTAGTTGCATTCAGCAGAAAACATGTTCTTGCTATAGAAAGCAATTGAATGTAAAATTTCTTCGTCATCATATTGAGACAGAACTTCATCATTGACGTAGTTGAATGAGTTAATTTCAAGAATAGTTTCATGAGTTTAATCAAAGTGACGAAGTATCAAAGTCTTAATCATACTTCTCTTCATATGATTGAATGCTGTCTGACAAATCTCATTTCATTCAAATATGATTTTCTTTTAAGTAAGTTGAATCATAAGATGAACAATCTTCGAAAAGTTCTTGATAAAGCGTTGATAGAAGTTGCAGAAGTCAATGAAGAATTGTATCTGAATAAAATTGATGAAAGTAAATCATTCAACGATCATTTGTATCTTTCAAGAATTCATTTTTAGTCTCTTGATGAATATAAGTAGTTCTAGAAAGATGATTTTCTGCACATGAAACTTGCATTTGTTTATGTCTATCTGTAGATTGATTTCTCGTAGTCTATGCAAGATCAATTGTACATGTCGCTTGTATTTCTTCAAGATCTTGCTGTAAATGATAATATCATCTAGATAAATCTGACAAAACTGATGTAAATATTCAAACAACACGTCATTCATGTAATGCTGATAGAAAGCAGATTCGTTGATTAAATTGAAAAGCATTACATGATATTTGTATGAGTTGAAGAAGATAATAAAGATAGTCAAATCTTCACTGTCAAGATGCATGCAAAGTTTGTTGAACGCAGCAATGATTTTCAATCAAATCAAATACTTGCTTTCTTGTATATGAGCAAGAGTCTCATCTATCAATGACAAAGAATAATGATCTCGTTTGATCAAAGCATTGAGCTTTCTATAATTTACGCAAAAACGCAGACTTTCGTCTTTCTTTTTAATAAACAAGATGAGCAAGATGTATGATGCAAAGCTAAAGAAAATGAATTCTTTGTTCAGATGATTGATCAAATACTTCTTTATCTTCTGAAGTTTATAGTCAAACATCTGATAAAGTCTGCTTCATGAAGATGTTTCTTCGTCAATCAGCTCAATCTTGTGATCATAGAAACGATGAGAAGAAAGCTGATCAATCATCGCTCGATTAAAAATATTTAAATAGTCATGATATTCAAAGAGAAGCTTGACTTTGATCTGCTTGAGAGCTTCAGCGTGAAAGAGCTCATACAGATTTACTTTTTCAAGCTTATTTTCAACTGTAGTTATGAGTTAATCAATTTTCAAGATGATAACAGCAAAGATCTTCACATTTAATCATTTGACTAACATTTTATAAGTTGCAGTCTCTATTATTTTAATGTTTGTTGAAACTGAAGTCAGTATAAAAATTTTGACGTTAGTTAAAGTCACGTCACACGATTTTAACTGTTCAATTTATTTAACTGACTTCTTATTAAACTGACTGAAAGAGAATGATTTCTGACTAGATTAAGATGTAACAGAAGTGAAAGATCTCTTTAGTATATAAGTAAAAGTCAAGCTCTTCTGTTTCAATGTTATTCTCTTGCTTAAGAAAAAAACAGTTGAGCGAGAATTGAAATTCGAAAATTGAAGAGAGTTGATTTGCATATCTATGACTAGATCTGTTTTGTTCATTCATGTTTTTTCTAGAATCATTTGATGTTGTTCTAATTGAGTGATCAACATAAAAGCAATGTCTACTGTATGATCTTGAATCGTTAAATTCAAATAAATGACATGAGTAATGAGTTTTTTTGCATAATGATCATCAAATTCTCGTATTGACTTTGCTTTGATCAAAGTCAAAGACTTGATTTGCAACTGATCACAAACAATTTGCGCGATCACTTCATTAATGAATGAATAGTCAGCAGCTTCAATGTCAATCAATGACTTCAATAAGTAACTAATTTCATTGCTAGAAAGTACACATTCAATAGTCAAAGATTCAGAAGCAAAAGAATCATCTGACATGCTCATCGTTGAAGAAATTAACACATCTTTCATCACGTCTTTGATGAAAGTCACTAGTTTTTTGTCTTATTATTCTCGAAAGACATTTTCTCATTCTCTTTATTCTTAAGAATGACTATCTCATGCAGATGAGAAATGAAAGCTTAAGAAGTTAAAATATTGATCTTGTTCTGAGAGCAATTCTTGAACAAGTGACTTGAAGTCTTGCAGATGTAGCAGATGATAGATGATCTTACTGACTCAGAGATAGAAAAGATAATTGACTTAACATAATTGATTATCAAAGTCATTACTGACAATAAAGTAATGCATTTGTCAGATATGACAGTGACTTTGATGATGACAGTGCAACGTTCGCTGCGTAGCTAATAGTTGACTCGCTGTTTATTATTTACATCTTGAAGAAATTTCTTAAGACGAGAAAGCGAAGTAAAATTCTCTGAACAGACTGATAAAGCGTTCTGCAGACGATTGTTGATTTTATTCTGAAGATTGTTCATCAGAGTGTGATTATCATAATCAAGATAGTTGAATAACTTCATAAAGTTGAAGTAGAAGACATTGAAAGACTTGTCTGCTTGTTTCAGAGCATTGTATTCACGTTGAGACTTTCAATTCTTATTCAGTTCATTGTATATTTCTTTCAAATGATCAAATAACTTGTAAATCAAAGTGAATGAATTTAAAGAATCAAAACAACATTGAGCGAAAATGTGCTTTGCAGCATCATTTTCTAGTCTAAACATCATGTAAACAATACAGATAGTTTCATCATTGAATTAATCAACATTGATAATCAGCTTGTTATTCATATTGTTTCTTCAATCTTCTCAAGTTGATTCGTCTTCATCAATGAATATAAATGAGTTTGAAAATTTATAGAATCAATAATGATCATTTGCAAATGATTTAAACAATGATTTAAACGTCTCTCGTCAAGTATGATTCTTGATAAAAGCTTGTGATTCAATATTCTGTTGAGATAAATGATCTGTAGTAGATTGAGACTCAGTAGACTGTTAAGATCAAGACTGTTTCTCTTTAAATTTCAACATTTTCTCTTGTAATTGAGTGTTAGTTTTTTCTAAAGTGTTCATTGACGTGCAATTGATCTCTAGCTGTTTCAATCTCTGAGTATGTTTGATCTGTAAAATGATTCAATGCTCATTGCATTTCAAAGTCATGTCTTGTTGATCTCTTAACTCATCTAACGTCTTGATGATTTCGCTCGACTGATCAAAGACTCACTGACGTAGTTATTCTTCAATCTTGATGTTTCATGAGATTGTGACATTCTGAGATTCAGCTGAAACATTGAAAGAAAGAAGAGAAACTCATTTATTTGCAGTGCTTCTAAGCAGATGAGCTGTTCATAACTCGACTGACTTGTTATCACGTATCATGATGAAAAGATAAAGATAAATAAATTGTGATAAATTTGAATAAATTTGATGAAAGTAATTCAAAGAATTTCTTGCGAATTTTCTGAATAAACGAAGTAGATTATTTCGTATCATCTACATGTCAATAGCAGAGTAGTTGATTAGCATTTATTTACTGTTAGAAATCAGCATAGAATGAGTCATATGAATGTCATTTAACTAATAAATAAATGCTAAGAAAGAAAAGTATCTACAGAATAAAACTCGCAGCTTATATGTGTATTTCTGATCTCTGCGCTAGACTTGAAAGAGTTGATGTCTTACACAGATGATGCAGAAACTCGATGACATCACTTTTAGCTTGAATGCTCACTAAACTCAATTAAAGATAATTGAGATTGAGAATAAATTAAGAATAAAGTTAAGAATAAATCGAGAATAAATCAAGAATAGAGTCAAGAATAAATTAAGATCATAACAATAACATGCTGAATGTATAATTGAAAAAATCACTACATGATTAATTTTAAAGATGAAAAGATTAAGAATAAATCAAAAAATCTGATGTAAATTGAATATTCATCAATTTGATGTTACATATGAGTCATTTCAAGATTTTAAGAAAAGACAAGCTTTTAATGAATACTTCAAATCATCAAAAGAAAAATAAGAAGTTTTATTTGTAAAGATTCTTATATATAAAGAGCATGTAATTCAGAGAGATCAGAAGACAGAAAATAAAGATTCATATGAATATCAACATTAAAATGAACGTGATTAATTAATGTTTCATCATTGAGCAAAATTGTCAGAAACTAAGTTAAACTAAAGATACTATCAATATAAAAGACTGATATTATTATTACTTTGATAAAATCTAAATATAAGACAATATATTAAATAATATATAAAATGAAAGACAAAGAGTGAAAGAAAAAAATGAAAGCTCAACTTCTATATACATAAATTAAACAGAATCAAGATTAAACAATAGTTTTATTAACTTAAGATTGCAGAAGTTTATGCACATGATTAAAAGAATTAAAACAGAATTGCTGAGATTAAATTAAGATGATGATAATTAGATTAATGACTTGATTCATTGAATTGCAAAACAGATTCAATGAATCAAGATTATTTAAAATATTAACAATTTATGTTTTAAATTGAGTTAATGATCTGACATCATGACAGTAACTTCTCTTTTCAAGATCAAGCTTCTGTAAAATGATGAGAAGAAACAAGATGAAATGAGAAAGAATTAAAAATGAAGATTAAAATAAAATAAGAATTAATGTACATGCATTTTAATGTAATGAAGCACAAATGAAACTAGAATAAATCTGAGTCACATTTGAGTCAAATCTGAGCAAAGTGTTTAAAGAGTAAAACAAAATGAGACTAAATGCATTTTAACGTGATGATGCACAGATGAAACTAGAATAAATCTAAGTCACATTTAAGTCAGATTTAAGCAAGATGTTTGAAAAGTAAGATGAGATGAAACGCATTTTAACATGATGATGCACAGAAAATTGAAACATATTTAAATCACATCTGAGTCAGATTTAAACAAGATCTGAATCAAATTTAAGTAAGAAAAAAATAAAATAAGACAAGATGTATTTTAACATGATGATGCATGAATGAAACTAGAATAAATCTGAGTCACATTTGAGTTAAATCTGAGCAAGATGTCTGAAGAACAAGACAAAATGAGATGCATTTTAACATGATGATGCACAGAAAATTGAAATACATCTGAGTCACATTTGAATTAAATTTAAGCAAGATATTTGAGTCAAATTTAAACAAGATTTGAATCAAATCTGAGTAAAAGAAAGATTAAATGAAATGAGATGCATTTTAATATGATGATGTACAAGTGAAACTAAAATACATTTGAGTTACATTTGAATCAGATTTAAACAAAATGTTTAAAACAAATTTAAACAAGATCTGAATCAAATTTAAGCTGAGTTGAAATGATGAAGATTAAACTTAAAGTTCTTGACATTGACATTGAGACATTACACATGATAGTACATGTGATTTTTCAACGACAGAGTTGATGAAATGATATTCATCAAGCGCTTACTTACAATTATTCAGAAGATTAAAAGACTTTCAAGTAGAAAAGTGATCTTCTCAATCAATGTAATACTTAAGCAAAGATAAATTATAACATTTATTATGCTTGAAGTTTAGTATGCTATTTACATATCAGAATCTTTTGTCATTTTTAATGATAACAAGTTCTTGAAATTTCTGACGTTGACTCAAAAGAGAATCACTTGCGATATGATTCAAAAGAATGACATGAAAGATTAAATGAATCTTCATGAATGTTGAAAGATTTAACTCAATGATCAGAGAATTATTCTTGAAGATCTGCTTGATCTTGAAGAAATCAACATTATGATCATTTAACTTAATAGTAAGATGAGTGATGCTGAGATTGCAAATATTCAATCAAACTTCATCTTCGATGAAGTATTTAAAACAAGAATAACAAGAAAGATTAACATTGAATTCATAAATGATTTAAGTTATAAGCATCTCATCATGTAGATGCTCAGTTAGTTTCTTCATCTTCTTGATAAACTTTTCAACATTGATTAACTTGTTTCAAGCTTAAGACGTAAAATTCTCAAACAAAGATTCAAAAGACTTGAAGTTTAAATGTAAGTTCTGATTCAAATTAATCAAGAAGAATGATGTTAAAGTGATTAATGATGATGCATTATTGACGATGAATTTGACTTCAGAAAGTCACTTAACTCAGTCATTCTGCATGTAGTTGACAAAGACTTGAAGATAATGCTTCATGACAGCATTGACTTTCTTGATTTGATCATTGATTTCAGAATGATACATCATTAATAACTTAACATTTATCTTCAGCATTCTACACATATGCTTTCAGACATCAAAGATGAATTATGTGTCTTGATCAAACATGAAGAACTTGAGTAAATCATGATGTTTTCAAACATGAGCATAAAAGCAGTTAATAACTTTTTCAACTTTCATAGAAGTGATGAGAACTAAATGTCTTATTTTGATAAGATGATCAATAAAGATTAAAACATATTTATATGTGATATTCATAAAGATACTGAGCGATAAAAAATCTACATAGTTCATGAAGATATCATGTCAACAATATTTAAAGATTAAAAGAGAACATAATTATTCTTGAGTTTATTATTTAAAGAGCTTAAAACGTGTGTACATGTGACAGTTTCATATGAAGTGTTAAACATACTTATAAATGTTTGATCATCAGTAAACTCAACTGATCAGTTCATAACTTTTTGCTCTTTCTGAGTGATTATTAACAACATTATCATGAGTGAGCTGAATGATACGAAGATGTAGTTTATTTGAGTTGAGCACATACTTTCTTTCTTAAAAGTACAAATCATTCTCGTGTTCTTTACACTCAACTAGAAAAATCTTGTTGTGATGTCATGCTTTATTATGAAGCACTTCAATTATTTGAACTGCAAATTTGTCATTAATTTCAATTTGCTTTCACAATGTTTAAGTGAAAGTGTCAGCAAAATCTTCATCAAGATTCAGAATATCTTGATTTAGCTGAGACTTAACATCTTCAACGTTGAATTCTTCAAGTTCTAAATTCATGAAAACTAAAATTTGCAAAAGTGCTGAGATAATTGAAGACAGATGTAACTGAACTGAATCTAAAGTGATGATTTGTGACTGAAGCTTCATGACTTTAATGTTGAAAACATTGAGAGTGAAATTCTTAACAATGTTAAAATTTAAAACATAAATTTTCAGAATTGTTTAATGTTGATATTGATATCAAGAATTGAATGTATTTCTTTCTTTAAAAAGATCTTCTGAGCGACATGTCAAAGCATTCAACTTATCATTGATTTTATTAAGATGATAAGTGATGTAATAGTTAAATTTAAACAGAAACTTACTTCAATGAGCTTGATGATGACTTAACTGCTTAGTTAACATGAAATACTTAAGATTTTTGTGATTCATGATCATCTCAACAAAATAAATAAAGTCTTCAAACTCTGATCATCATTTCTTGAAAGCATAAACAATGATCATGAGTTCTTTATCATAAATCTTGTAGTTACACTCAATTGAGTTATGCTTTTTCGAAAAGTAAGCGACTAAATGAAAAATCTCATTCTCATCATATTGAAAAAGAATGTCTTCAAACACATAGTTCAAAGCATTGATTTTTATCACAATCTTGTGATCTGAATTATAGTGATGAAGAATAATCTTGAAAGTGAAGATTTTTTTAAGAATGTTGAATGCAATCTGACATTTCAAGAATTTATAATTAATATTTTATTATTGATTAACTTGAACTTTCAATTTGATTACTTAGACTATCTAAAGACATAGCACATCATTGACATGATGCTCATGCTTCACTTCGATCATCAAAAGCAGATGAGAGACGTCATCAATGTGATGTCAATGAGTGAACGAGAGATGAGTATCATCATCTTGCAAAAGAATTTAATTAAAATGAAAGATATACAAGAGAAATTAAATAAGCTGCAAGTTCTTTATGAACTTAACGAGCGCAAAAACAACGAGCTGATGCTCTGAAAAAAAATGAGAAGACTGATGAATATGACAGAAAAGCTGATGCATCAACGCGTCAATGCATTGATGATTAATTGATGAATGAAGAATCAGTTGAAAAGACTGAAAAAAATAATGTGCAGACTTGAAAAGAAGTTCATGAAAGAAAAGAGATGAGTTGACAGCTGAACAAAAAGAATGAGCGAGAAGTTGATGACATCATTTAGAAATCATCTTGCTCTCAGCATTAACATGTCATTGTCAGTGCAAAATCACTGCAAGAAACTTAAAGTGAAGATCTTCATTAAAGAAAAAGAGAAGATAAAGAGAATCATGATGATTACAACGAAAAACATAGTAGAATAAGCAAGAGAAAGCAATGTTGATGAGATGCTATCAACGCGTAAAGACATAAAGATGATGAAGAGACAATCAAATCTACTCATATTTTGAGTCAAGATAAAAGATAACAAGAAAATACTGAAAGAAAATGACTTTTGAATCAGAAAAATGTCGTTGAATGCAAGTCTGCGCGAAGTCAGCTTCAAAGTGATAGTACACAAGATTAGAATCAAAGAAATGTCTAAAGACATTGAAAAGAAGAAAGCAAAGACGCTGATTAAGATCAATAAAGACATATATTCAGAGATTACAATCAAGAAGATCAAGTGACTCACAAAGAAGAATGAACATAAGAGATAAATTTTGCTGATGATACGTGTAGTCAACGCTGAATTGATAAATAAGCTCATCAATAAAAAAGTATATCACAAGATCAACATAAAAATCACGCAGTTTTATAACTTAAGCTGCAAAGTACATCAGTGTTTAAAGTGTCAAAAATACAATCACAAGACATATGAATGTAAAAACAAGCAAAGATGCATTTACTGCGTAATGAATCATTGCTTGAAACATTGCTTTCATAAACAAACTTAAAACATGTGAAAATGCAAAGCATGTAGAAATACACATAGAGTCTTTGATTTTCAATGTCACAAACAACAGATCAAAAAAGAAAGAATAAAGAAAGTTACAAGAAATAAATCTTTATATCACGTCATAAAAGAACAAAAGAAGCTCAAAGAAAGAATGTTGAAGACATTCACAGAAACATTTATCAATTTAGAATCTTTGATGAGCAATAGCTTGAAGAGAAAGTTGAGATGCTTGATGAACGAAAATCATCTGCTCAGTGCAACAGTCACGTCAGAAAACACTATAATGAATCACTTGATCAAGAAGACAAGATCAAATGAGTTAAAATCAACGTCAATCACATCATTGTCAAAGTTATTCTCTGTTAAGAATTTTATAAATGAGACAAATGCTTCATAAACATTCAAGAGAACATCAAGCAGCTTTAAATGTAAACTTTGATATCTCAACAAAAAAAACTTCAAATACTACAGTACAACGTTCACAAGTTCAGAAACAAAGTGATGATAATGCTACTACATGAGAAAAAGATAAAAAATTATGACATTTTGATTCTTCAAGAACTCTGATGATTCGACGAAAATTTCAGAGCATACTGTTTATCAATGATTGACTTCGCGCTGAAGAATAATGAAGATAGAATCTGCTTCTACATAAACAAGAAGAATGACAGTAACATTTGATACTCAACATGATACTTCAAGAATGTAAATACAATTACGTTATAAACATTAGCAGACAATGCACAGACAACACAGAAAATCATATACGTTCATGAGATATACAATTCATCACTCAGAGATCATAAGATCACTCATGAAAAAGAAAATCTTTCAGACATCAAAAAAGCGCTGCAAATGTTGAAAGAATGCATTCTTGTAGAAGACTTCAATCTGCATCACTTCACATGAGAAGAGTCATTCTACTCAAGATAACATTCATTGTTGAATGATTTAATTGAAATGATCACAAGCATTAAGATGTCATTGACACTATCTCAAGACATAATTACGAGAGATTATCAAGAATCTTAAACAATGATAAATTTAGTTTTCATGATAGATAACATTATAAACAGATTAATAAGATGCAAAATTAACAAGAAAATGAAAAACTTCTTGAATCATTTATCAATACAGACAATTATAAATCTCAGAGTCTGCAAAGAGTCAGCGTGAAGATTGTGTTGCAATTGAAAAACAATGAACAAAGAGAAATTCATTAATATTTTGAGAGAACAGATGTTGAAATCACTGTCAAATCAGAAAGTGAGATGTCAACGTATTAATGAATATACAAAGCAGCTGCTGAATGCACTAGAAAAAATTCTTGAGACTTTCACTCTTTGAGTGAGATCACATGAAATGATTAAAGCGAGATGAACGAGAGAGTGCATGAAGATTATCAAGAGTGTACAACGAATGAGAAGAAACTGTTGAATCATCAGAAACTGAGTAGAATACATTTAAGCATGTGACAAGAAGAGCAAGATCATCAGAAAACAGAAACGCAGTGAATATTGAAAAATCATGTAAAACATTAAGTGATTCTCAAGAGAACTGTTTTGAACTGCGAAATGAGCGAGAAATGCAGTCTCAGACACATTGACTCAAACGATGATTTCTTCTTTGATGAAATCAGAATGTTTCAACATCATCACAACAGCACAGAATAAAACAGAAATGATGTTTCATGCTCACTTTTTATCATCTTCAAAGATTTTCATGCTGAATACGAAAGACTTTGAATATTTGCTCTCAATTAAAGATAATGCTTCGCTGACACATTGCAAGATTAAAAGAATCATTTACAAGATGACATTTAACAAGACTTCAAGACACACGAGATACATGAATAAAGTAATGCGCAGACTCATCAACGATGCATCAGAACAGATACACTCTCTTTTTGAAAAATGTTTATAGAAAGAAATATAGCTCACTTAGTTCAAGAATGCAATCACAATAGTGATGTGTAAGTCAGACAAGAAAAACTACTTTAATGCAAAGATATATAAATCAATTGTGCTATTCAACACATTGAGCAAGATATTGAAGTTCATCATATTTGAATATTTGCAAAACATCATGAAAGCTTGCAACTTGATATCAAACATTCAAATGAAAGCTCATAAGCACAAATCAATAAATACAACTTTGCAACTTATTATAAAAAAGATATACATTGTATGAAGTGATACAAGAAGAAGAGTAGTTTCATTGCTGAATCTGAATGAGAAGAATGCATTCAACAATATGATACACAACAGACTTTTACATAACATGAAAAAGAAAAGAGTTTTTAAACTGCTTCTTGAATTTGTGAAGAATTTTCTGAAAGATCAACACATCATCATCACAATTGATGATTACATGATAATGAAATGCAGCGTAAACATTGATATATCATAAAACTTTTTGCTGTCATTGATATTATACTTGTTCTACAATGCAAACTTGTTAAAAGCATGTGACAACATCAAGCTGAAAACTAGCTTCACAAGCTTCGTAAACAACATCAACATTCTAACATACAAGAAATTTACAAAGCGTAATTGCAAAGTTCTTGACAAAATTTATGATAGATGTGAACAATGATCAAAAACGCATGACATCAAATTTTTAAAAACAAAGCATAAGCTGATTCATTTTACAAGAACTTTTAAATTATTCAATATGAATGAGAATTTAAAGCTAACAAAACATCAGATTAATTCAAAATCAGACATCAGAGTTTTGAGAATTTAACTTAACTTTAAGCTAAAATGAGTAATTTACATGCATCATGTCAAAGCAAAGTTAATGATTAAACAGAAAATCATGCAAACAATCATTGAATCTACTTGAGATTCATCAATGATGACAAGAAAGCAGATATACTTCGTGATGACATGCTCTCTGCTTAGTCACGAAGTCATCATATGATACACATCATAAAAGATGAAGAATCATCAAAAAGATCTGAATGTTAAGCTAAAATCAGTACAAGAAAGAGCATTGTGATAAATTATTAATGTTTATCGTGCAACATCAATGAAAGCTTTACAAGTAGAAACAAACACAGTGTCAATAAATATTCACTTATGAAAGTTAATACAAAGATCAATAATAAACATGAATTCTTGAAAATCAGACGAAGTTATTAAAGCAATGATACATTGAATTTGCAACAACTTGATATCAAAAAGAGATTGAAAATCAAAACTGTGCAAAACACTTTTGCAGCTGAAGCAAAAGTGAATGAAAGAAACTCTTGAAGAAACAAAGATGAAGTGAAGTCATTTTTACACATCATCTTTCTGAATGAAGTCATTAAAGATGATTATAGTTGCAAACAAGAAAATGTCAATAAAGAAACATAGTCTTAACACATTCATGTCAAAATAAAGAGTTTACTTGAATGATAGTGACAGCAAAAACAATGTCACAGTGATCATAATGAAAGTCAACTGAAAGCTAAATAAGAGATTGAGAAGATTGATTTTAATCATTACTCATCATGAAAAACTGAAGAGATTGATTGCAAGAGCGAAACATCTTGCAGACGTAGCAACAGTGAATCAAGAGAATTATGAAAAGATATACAAGATATACAATGATAGTTAAATCTTTCTGAAAACAGTGAAAATCATGACATTAATAAGAGATCAAACACGTCTGTGATGAATTCAGACTGCGCATGAGAACATTCACTCTCAGAAAATCACGCTGAAGTTGCATTGAGTGATAAAATATGCAAAAGTGTTCAAAAATAAAGTGACAGACAAGATGATTAATGATATACATAAACTGTTGCTATTGCTGATTGAGCATCAACATACAAAGATAGCAACGCAACTGATGCTCATACAAAAACAGATAAGACAAACATGAAGAGTAGTTTGAAAAGAAAAATTTAACGCAGCTCATTTTCAATATCTGATGTCAGAAGTGACTCATTAACATTTGCATTTATACAAAGATTAAACAAAGTTTCACAGCGCATTATTGACGCAGCTACGAATCAAAAAAATTGACTTCAATAAATTTCTACATGAGAGACGTGTACTTAATGTCACAATAACAACATGCAAGTATGATGATGATTGAATGTTAATTAAACATGTTTTGTTAACATGTTTCAGATGAAAGACAGAAAGAAAATCAATGCAATGAAAGAAAAACATCACGAACTTAAAAATGCTCTTAAAAATTATGAGCATGATGACAGCAACAATTCGAATGATGTTTTCAATGATCATACTGAGTCAGTTTCAAGCTGTGATGTTATCAAAGAATCAGATGAAAGAAGAGAAAGATGAAGAAGAAACAAGCTCATAAAGTTCTTGCATTGAAAACACTTACAGTATAATTCGCAGAAAAAAGTGATTTCATAAACGAAAAAAACGCTGCGCTAAAGCGATGCTCGCTACATTATATAAAATCTTGCATAAACTCACAATGAGTGTTGAATCAAGTAAGAAATAAAAAAAATAAAAAAAAACTGTTATTGACTTTGCGAAGAAAAGACTCTTTGAATGCTTTCAATCATTGAAAGTTTATCTCATTTTCTGATTTTTCATTTCTGACTCTGCATGAGTGACATCTCATCTGAGTCACTACTCACGCAAGAGAAATGATCAACACGTCTCTTCTTGACTTTTATCATTTATTATGTTGATTTATGAGTGACTAAACTGCGTGTTTCAAGCACAACTGTTGTTAAGCTCAATGAGTTTGCTGAACTGAGAAAGTTCATAAACTTTGAAAAGTTTATTAAATCTGCAAAGCTTGAAAACAGTGAAGAGTTCAAGAATTGCAAGAGTGTGCAATTGTATTTAGATGCTTCTGAATATTTGAATGATTTATTTCTATAAATTTCAAATGCTTGTTTCATTTGCTGTTGTCATTTGAAATAGATGCATCTTCAGAGTTTGTGATTTTCATTGCAGTTAATGCAACATCTTTTATTTAAAGATGTCATACATTTCTTAATATGATGTTTATCTGCGCACTTGACACAGCGTTGATTCTTTTTGCAGAATCTGATCATGTGATCAAATTCTTGACATTTGAAATACTGTGTGATGCAACAGTTCTTCTTGAACAGCTCATATGCACATTCATGATATGCATTTAACATATTCACGTTTATCAATTGATTTATCATCGCTTCGATCATTATCTTCACGATGAGCAATGAATGAGTCTTTTCGCTCTTTACTACTTTCTTGAGTCAGACTATTCTTAGAATCTTCAGATTTTCATGAAGTTTCACGTTATTCTTTATCAGCTTTCTAATGACTTTCTTCTGATTGTTCATGTTAATTGTAGTGTGCATCTCATATGTCAGCACTGCAAAGATTTGTCATGATATACATGTCAAGTTCATAATTTTTTTTGCTCATTTTTAAGTCTTTTTCAGATTTGCTTAAGCATTTGAGCTGACTGCGTGAAGAAAGAAGTCTTCACTACTCAGCTTGCAAAGAAACATGATCAGATTTCATTGATTCATTGACATGTTTGCTATTTTTTGAAGAATCTGCTTGATGATTTTCTTCTGCATCTTTTTTATTTCTTCTTTGTCTGCTATCTTTATCATGATTTTGCATTTCTTACAAAGCAACAATGATCTTTCTTTGAAACATTACTTTCTCATTGATAATTCTTCTTTTATCATGTTTGCTCATGACATGATTTTTGATGAGAAACGTGTATTTCTCTGCATTTGTAACTGCTTGCTTAGCAGTTAAACTGATGTCTTCAATTTCTATACATTCTTTGCGATGAACATGTTTTGAATCATGTGATGTTTTTCTTCTGATTCAAGTTGAAAATGATGCATCAACTTCAATGCTATTTCTTTTCACAAGTAATTTTTGCTCATCTCTTTCTTTAACATTGATGTCTTTATTAGTAAATTGATAATGTCAACTATCTTCTCTTCATCATTGCATAAATGTTATGATCTTGCATCACTGTTTTCTTATGACATGTCAACGTTGCTTGCAATCATCTTTGAACTTACATTGTTGCAACTCATGCAATTCATCATTATTTGATCATTCTTTAAATTTACTCTGTCTTGCATGTAATGCTCTTTTTCAAGATTTATTGTGCATGTGTTATGATTGTTTTCTAAAAAAATTAATATTAAAAGAACATAATTTTTTTTAATTCTTACTCAATTCAACACTCATTATGAGTCTATGCAAGATTTTATATATTGTAGCGAGCGCTGCGCTAGCGTAGCGCTCTTTTCATATCTACTATCGCTTTTTCTCTGCGCTTTATACTGTAATTGTTCTCAATGTGAAAATTTTATAAGCTTACTTCTTTTCTACTTTCTCTTTCTTTCATTTGATTCTTCAATGACATCACAGTCTGAAATTGATTCAGTATGCTTGTTGAGAATATTATTTGAATGATTGCTGTTGTCACACTCATGATTTCTAGAAACTTTCTCAAGTTCATGATGTTCTTTTTGCATTGCATCATCTTTCATTCTATCTTTCATTTAAAACATCTTAATAGAACATGCTTAATCAACATTTGATCTTTGTTACATTTGCATGTCATCATAGCAACATTGAATACTCATCTCTCATGTAGAAATTAATTGAAGTCAATTTTTCTCATGCATAACTGTGTCAATAATGCATTGTAAGACTTTGCGTGAATCTTGTGCAGTTGCAGATGTTGATGTATCATCTTTGATGTCAGATATTGAAAATGAGCGACGTTGAATTTCTTCTTTCAGACTATTCTTCATGTTTATTTGATCTGTTTCTGTATGAGCATCAGTCTCATCATCACTTCAGTGCGCTGATGCTTAATCAGCAATAAAGACAAATCATGTACATCATCAATTATCTTGTTCATCACTTTATTTTCAAGTACTTCTGCATGTTTCACTACTTAATGTAGCTTCAGCGTGACTTCTCAAGATCAAATGCTCTTATGCGCAGTCTGAACTTGTTGCAAACGTGTTTGATTTTTTGTTGATATCATAACTTTCACTGTCATCAACGTTTCAACAAAGAGCTTAGATAGCTTGTGAGCTAGTGAGCAGAATTCATTCAATACTAATGCGCTTAAGACGCATATGCTAGCTACTAGATGAGATGTTTGCTACAAGCTAGCTGTTAACTGAGTTTGCATCGTTGATTAGCTTACATGCTATATAAATCAGCTATAAGCTGATTTAGCTGATTTAACACTACTCTTCATTCTACTCATTTATTTACTCGCTCATTTACTCTTCATTCTACTCATTTATTTACTCGCTCATTTACTCTTCATTCTACTCATCTATTTACTCGCTCATTTACTCTTCATTCTACTCATTTATCTACTCGCTCATTTACTCTTTATTCTACTCATTTATCTACTTTTCATTCTACTCTTTATCAAACGCGTCAATCAAGTGCATAAAACACGTTAAACAATGCTTCAAACAATGCTTTCTACATGACTTTCTACCTACTCATCACTCTACATGCTCAGCTATCTACTTGATAATCTTCGCTTCGAACTTTATAAAGTTGACGTTAGAAAGTTCAAAGTTTTCATCTTCTTTTTCCCTTCATAGTTTCTACTTTCTAGAACAACAACAATTAAAATATTAACATGTTCAGCTATTAACTCAGCTATCAACTCAGCTATCTACTTGTTCATCTACTAGTCAGTCTACTCGCTTCAAAACATGCTTCAAAAGACGCGTTAATTAAGCGCATAACACAAGTTAAACAATGCTTCAAACAATGCTTTTTACTGAGCTTTTTACTGAGCTTTCTACTGATTTTTCGATCAAGTCATTTAGTGAGCTTTTTACTGATCTTTCAACCGATCTTTTTACTGATCTTTCTATCGATTTTTCTATCAATCTTTCTATTAATCTTTCTATTGATCTTTCTACTGAGCTATCGACTGAGCTTTTTATCAAACGCTTTATCAAACATTCTACATGCTTCAAAATACGCGTTGATCGAGCGTATAACATGAGTTAAACAATGCTTTCTACATGACTTTCTACATGACTTTCTATCAAGCGTTCTTCATGTTTTTCTATCAAGCATTCTTCATGTTTTTCTATCAAGTACTCTTCATGTCTCTCTATCAAGCGTTCTTCATGTTTTTCTATCAAGCATTCTTCATGTTTTTCTATCAAGCATTCTTCATGTTTTTCTATCAAGCACTCTTCATGTTTTTCTATCAAGCACTCTTCATGTTTTTCTATCAAGCACTCTTCATGTTTTTCTATCAAGCACTCTTCATGTTTTTCTATCAAGCACTCTTCATGTTTTTCTATCAAGCATTCTTCATGTTTCTCTATCAAACACTCTATCAAACACTCTATCAAACACTTTTCATGTTTTTCTACCAAGCGTTCTTCATGCTTTTTTATCAAGCATTCTTCATGTTTTTCTATCAAGCACTTTATCAAGCACTCTTCATGTTTCTTTATCAAGCATTCTTCATGACTTTCTACATGATTCTTTATCAAGCATTCTTCATGTTTAAATAAATGGTTAAATAGCTACTTAAATAATCAATTCATCAAATGATTTATTTGATTACATATGAATCTTGAATGTAAAAACGTATGAAAAGTGAACATGTATTACGCATTATATCTTTTGAGCAATTGATGTCTTTTGAGCAAATGACTGTCATCAAAAGATACAAGCGCTTGTAGCTAGCTATTAGTCATTAATGAGTGTGCTGTTGAAGCTTGCAAGCTAAAAGCTCAGTTAAACATATGTTTTTAACTGATGCTAGCTTGATGAGCTTGTAGTCAATTTTAGCTGAATTTGTTGAAACGTTGATGATTTTCAAAGAAGTTTAACTATCATTGTATACTTTGTATATCTTTTCATGACACTCTTGATTTGCTGTCGCTACGTCTGCAAGATGTTTTGCTTTCGCGACTAATTCTTTCAGCTCATCATGATAAGTGATGATTAAAGTCAATTCTCTCAATCTTTTATTTAGCTTTCAGTTCATTCTCATTGCAATCGCTGTAACATTATTTAAGTAAACTCTTTGCTTTAACATGAATATGTTGAGATTATGTTGTCTTATTGACATTTTCTTATTTGCAACTATAATTATCTTCAATGACTCTGATCAGAGAATTACTGTGTAGAAATGACTTCAATTCATCTTTATCTGCTCAAGTGTTTCTTTCATTCACTTTTGCTTCAGCTGTAGAAATGTCTTGCACAGCTTTGATTTTCAATCTTTTTTGAATATCAAGTTGTTGCGAATTCAACGCATTATCATCTCAATAACTTCGTCTGATTTTTGAAAGTTCATGTTTGTTATTGATCTTTGTATCAGCTTTCATAAGTGAATATTTATCAACATCATGTTCATTTTCATCTGTAGAATCTCTGTTGATATCATTTAATAAACATTAATAATCTGTCACAATGCTCTTTCTTGCACTGATTTCAGCTTGATGCTTAAACTCTTTCAATAATCTTTCACTTTCTGTGATGTATATCATATAATGACTTCGTGACTAAGCAGAAAGTGTATCATCACGAAGTATATTTACTTACTTGTTGTCATTGATGAATCTCAAGTAAACTCAATAATTGTCTGCATGATTTTTTGTTTAATCACTAGTTTTGCTTTGACATGATACATGTAAGTCACTCATTTTAACTTGAAGTTCAATTGAACTTTCAAGATTTTAATATTTGATTTTGAATTAATCTGATGTTTCATCAACTTTACATCAACTTTCATATTGAATCATTTAGAAGTTTTCATAAAGTGAATCAACTTATGCTTTGTCATCAAGAATTTGATATCATGCGTTTTTGATCACTGTTTGCATTTATCATAAATCTCATTAAGAACTTTGCAGTTACATTTTATAAACTTTTTGTATATCAAGATATTAACATCATTCATGAAGTTTATAAAGTTAGTTTTCAGCTTAATGTCATCACATGCTTCTAACAAGTTCACATTGTAAAACAGATATAATATCAATGATAGCAAAAAGTTTTATAATATGTTAATGTTTATGTTGCATTTCATCATCATGTAATCATTAATTGTGATCATGATGCATTAATCTTTCAGAAAGTTCTTTACAAATTCAAGAAGCAGTTTAAAAACTTTTCTCTTCTTCATGTTATGTAAAAGTCTGCTGTGCATCACATTGTCAAATGCACTCTTCTTATTCAGATTCAGCAATGAGATTACTCTTCTTCTCATATCACTTCACACAATATATATCTTTTCTGTAATTAGTTGTAAAGTTGTATCTGTTAATTTGTGATTGCAAACTCTCATCTTAGTATTCAATATTAAGTTGCAAGCTTCTATGATATTTTGCAGATGTTTGAATATAATGAACTTCAGTATTTTGCTCAATGTGTTGAATAACACAATTGATTTATATATTTTTGCATTGAAGTAGTTTTTCTTGTCTGACTTTTATATCATTATTGTGATTATGCTTTTGAACTGAATTGACTGTATTCTTTTCTGTAGACATTTTTCAAAGAAAGAATGTATTTATTCTGATGTATTGTTGATGAGTCTGCGCATTATTCTATTTATGTATTTTGTATGTCTCAATGTCTTGTCAGATGTCACTTTGTAAATGATTCTTTTAATTTTATGATGCATTAATGAAGCATCATCTTTAATTGAGAGTGAGTACTTGAAGTCTATTGTGTTCAGCATAAAAATCTTTGAAAATGATACAAAGTGAGTTTGAAACATCATCTTCACTTTATTCTGTGCTGTTATGATAATGTCAAAATATTTTGACTTGATCAGAAAGAAAATTGTTGCTTGAATTAATGTGTTTGCAACTGCATTTCTTGTTCATTTTGCAGTTTTAAACAGTTCTCTTAAGAATTGTTCAACATTCTGCATGATTTTTCAATATTCACTGCATTTCTATTTTTTGATGATCTTGCTCTTTTTATCACATGCTTGAATATACTTTGTTCAGTCATCAACAATTCAACAGCTTTTTCTCATTTGTTGCATATTCTTGACAATCTTCATACACTTCTTCATTCATTCTGCTTTAATCATTTCATGTGATCTCGCTCAGAAAGTGAAAATCTCGATGATCTTTTTCAGTGCATTCAGCAGTTGCTTGATGTATTCATTTATGCATTAACATCTCATCTCATGATTTAACAGTGATTTCAACATTTTGTCAGAATCGTGCCTAGATAAGTCAATCAGCGAAAGTCAGAATTGAATAGTGCTTGATCTTTAAAGATAGCTATAACTGAATATTAAGAATACAGAAGAAGATGAGTACAAGAGCTTCTATTTAAGTAATATTCAGAGACTGCGCTAAGCTCGAAGAAAATGTGTTTGTGACACGAGTAGAATGTGATGTAGAAAGAAAGATGATGTTGAACAAAGAGATGTTGATGAAAGAAAATAGAGACTGAGCCAGATCTGAGCTAGAGACACTGACTAGCTCTATTCAGCCTTGATACGCTCGTAACATTATCTCTTCCTTCGAAAATTTATGTTTGCATGAATGTCGCTCGTTTGCTTGCTTTCTTATTGAGTTATTCCGATACTAGCGTGACTTTCTTGAGTATAGCGCATGAAATTCGTTCAAAACTTTCTCGAAGTCATCGAATTCATCTTTATTGACATAGTATCATTCATTGTCTCTATCTAGATCTTTTCATTTGACCTTGTACTGTATTTGACCTCGATAGCGTCTGAAGTTCAGAATGTCATCTATCTTTCAGTGTTCATCGTCGTCGTCATCAATAATGATAAGTCTGAGAGATTCTGCATGCTGTTCTGATAGAAGATCTTCTGAATACGATCGCAGTAGCTTCGAGCTGAACATCAAATGCAGATGCTTCATGCTGACTGATAGACGAAGATGATAGAAGACTCTCGCTTTGACAGTGATCTGATACGATTCTAGTTGTTTGTCTTTCAAATCTTTGCAGAGTCTCGTTGTCTTGACGTTTCT
>JAABUR0100001749.1_pt1 | contig 37021 bp, 31 predicted proteins | sample 5560091 | NCBI WGS metagenome assembly JAABUR01 (sample SAMN10711879, study PRJNA513375) | rock metagenome | isolation source: Antarctica rocks | place: Antarctica: Victoria Land, University Valley sud | reverse complement strand
TCACCTCGCTGCCGCCGTACGTGTTCACCATCATCGACGGCCTGAAGGTGGCCGCCCGGCGCTCGGGCCAGGATGTGATCGACCTCGGGTTCGGCAACCCGGACCTGCCGTCGCCCGACGTCGCCGTAGAGAAGCTGGCCGAGGCGGCCCGCAACCCCCGCAACCACCGCTACTCGTCGAGCCGGGGCATCCCCAAGCTGCGCGAGGCGGTGGCCGACCTCTACATCCGTCGTTTCGGCGTGGCCCTCGACCCCGAGACCGAGATCATCTCCACCATCGGCTCGAAGGAGGGTTTCTCCCACCTCATGTGGGTGCTTCTCCAACAGGGAGACGCCGCCCTGGTGCCGTCGCCGTCCTACCCGATCCACATCTGGGGCCCGTTGTTCGCCGGTGCCGACGTGCGCGAGATCCCCATCGGCACCGACGAGGACTTCTTCGAGAACGTGCGCGAGGCCTACGAGTACTCGTGGCCCAAGCCCCGGGTGATCGTCCTCTCGTTCCCGCACAACCCGACGACCACCTGCGTCGACCTGGCCTTCATGCAGCGGATGGTGGACTTCGCCCGCGACAAGGGCGTCGTGCTCGTCCACGACAACGCGTACGCCGAGCTGGGCTTCGACGGGTTCGAGCCTCCGTCGATCCTGCAGGCGGAGGGGGCCAAGGAGTGCGCGGTGGAGCTCTACTCGATGACCAAGTCGTTCTCGATGGCCGGATGGCGGGTGGCCTACCTGGTCGGCAACCGCGAGGTGGTCCAGGCGCTGGCCAAGCTGAAGTCCTACCTCGACTACGGCACGTTCCAACCGATCCAGATCGCCGCCACCGTCACCCTCAACGAGGACCCCGACCATCCCCGAGAGGTGCAGCCGATCTACCAGGTCCGCCGGGACACGCTGTGCGACGGGTTGAACCGCATCGGCTGGGACATCACCCCGCCCAAGGGCACCATGTTCGCGTGGGCCCCGATCCCCGAGCCCTACCGCGAGATGGGCTCGGTGGAGTTCGCGTCGTTCCTGGTGCGCGAGGCGTCGGTGGCGACCTCGCCGGGCGTCGGGTTCGGCCCCGGGGGCGACGGGCACGTCCGCTTCGCCCTCATCGAGAACGAGCAGCGCATCGGACAGGGGGTTCGCAACCTGCGCCGCGCCCTCACCAAGCTGGGGTGACCGTCAGCGCCGTCCGAGCAGTCCGCCCAGGCAGAAGGCCACGGCGGCGTCGGCCACGGCCTCGGGCGAGTCACCCCGCTCGTGGATGAACGTGCGGGCCAGGTGGCCGGCCACGCCGAGCATGGAGTGCGCCAGCACGGTGGGGTCCCCGTCGGCGATCTGGCCCTCGGCCATCGCCTCCTTGACGTGGCGGGCGGCATCGTCGGCCGCCACCTCCTGGCCGGTGCGCAGCGACGGCGCGAAGCGTTCCTCGGTGGCGGCGAACTGGAAGAGGTTGACCAGGTCGCGGTGCTCGGCCGACCAGCGCATCGAGGCCCGGAGGCCGAGCTCGATGCGCTCCAGGGGCGCGCCGGCATCGGCGATGTCCTGCTGCTGGCGCCGCCGCAGGTCGCGCTGGGCGTCGGCGAGGATCTCGCGGAACAGCTCCTCCTTCGACGCGAAGTACCAGTAGAAGACACCCTTGCCGACGCCGAGGCCCTCGGTGATCTCGGCCACCGACGTGGGGTGGTAGCCGTTCTCGGAGAACCGGTGGGTGGCGAACGCCATGAGCTGGCGCCTGCGCTCCCGCCCTCGTGGGGTCAGCCGGCGGTCCACGGCGCGGCACGCTAGGAACACTTGACCGGGCGGTCAATACTGGTTTGCCCCTCCTCCGCTTCGCTCACCGGAGCCGGCTTCGCCGATCCGGCTGTCACCGCCGGGGGCTGCTCCGCCTGGCGGCTGTGTAGCCGTTGCTCCTCCTCCGCTTCGCTCACCGGAGCCGGCTTCGCCGATCCGGCTGTCACCGCCGGGGGCTGCTCCGCCTGGCGGCTGCGCAGCGTTGCTCCTCCTCCGCTTCGCTCCACCGGAGCCGGCTTCGCCGATCCGGCTGTCACCGCCGGGGGCTGCTCCGCCTGGCGGCTGCGCAGCGTTGCGGTGGGTCAAGTCGTCCCGGTCCCGAAACGTGGCGTTCACCGGGCCTGCGTACGGTGTCGGCCGTGGAGACGTTCGTGGTGCGGCTCTGGCTGCCCGATCGACCGGGCGCGCTCGGGGCGGTGGCGAGCCGCATCGGGGCGGTACGCGGCGACGTCGTGGGCATCCACATCCTGGAGACGGGCGGGGGTAGGGCGGTCGACGAGCTGGTGGTGCGGCTTCCCCGCCAGCAGCTGGTCGAGCTGCTCGTCAGCGAGATCGAACAGGTTGACGGCGTGCAGGTCGAGCTCGTCCGCCCCGCCGGCCCGACCGAGCTGGACCCTGGCGTCGACGGCCTCGAGATCGCGGCCGTGCTGGTCGGTGCGGCCGAACCCGAGGAGCTGCTCATCGCGCTCTGCGCCCATGGCGGACGCGCCCTCGGCGCCGAGTGGACCGCAGTGGTCGACGGCCGCAGCGGCCAGGTCCGGCGGGCGAGCGGCCAGTCGCCCGAGGGACCGTGGCTGGCGGCGTTCGTGATCGGCAGCATGGCTTCTGCCGCCAGCGGCGGGGAGGCCTCGGGGACCGATCCGGGCGGACCCGACGATGTGGCCTGGGCCCCCATGCCGGCCGCCGGCCTGGCGCTGGTGGTGGGCCGCGGCGGCACGGCGTTCCGGGCGCGCGAACGCCGCTCGCTGGCGGCGATGGCCCGGATCGCCGACACCCGGCTGCGCGAGCTCGGCCCCCTTCGCTCCCGGCTCGCCCACCCGAGCACCGGCCGCCTCTGACGACGGCGTGAACTGACTCCACCGCGGATACCGGACGGAGCTCCGCTTTCTCGGGACATGGGGCGCGCTTCCTCGCGTCCGTGACCCGAGAAGGCCGACCGTTGCCCCTCGACCCGAGAAGGCCGACCGTTGTCCCTCGACCGCCGCCTCAGCCCTTGTCGCCCCGCTCGGCCTCCCACCCGCGGGAGCGGCCCACGGCGTCGAGCCACCGGGCGTGGAGGGCGTCGGCGGCACCGGGCCGGGTGGAAGGGCTGAACTCGCGGTCGAGGGCCCAGTGGCCGCTTAGCTCGTCGAGGCCGGACCAAACCCCCTCGGCCAGCCCGGCCAGCCAGGCCGCGCCCATCGCGGTCGTCTCCTGGACGATAGGGCGGGACACGGGCACCTGGAGCTGGTCGGCCTGGAGCTGGAGCAGCAGGTCCATCACTGCGGCGCCGCCGTCGACCCGGAGGGCGGCGACACGGTGGCCCGAGGCGGCGGTCATGGCCTCGACCACGTCGCGGGTCTGGTAGGCCATCGCCTCCACCACGGCGCGGGCCAGGTGGCCCCGCCCGGTCCCCCGTGTGATGCCGACGATGGCGCCCCGGGCGTAGGGATCCCACCAGGGGCTGCCGAGCCCGGTGAACGCAGGGACGACGTAGACGCCACCGGTGTCCTCGACGCTCGCCGCCAAGGCGCCGGTCTCGTCGGCCGAGGCGATGATGCCGAGGCCGTCGCGCAACCACTGGACGGCCGAACCGGTCGAGAAGATGGAGCCCTCGTAGGCGTAGGTGGTGCGGCCACCGATCTGCCACGCCACCGTGCTGAGAAGCCCCTCCACGGGTGGTGGTGCGGCCTCGCCCACGTTCATCAGCACGAACGACCCCGTGCCGTAGGTGTTCTTCGTCATCCCCGGCTCGAAGCAGGCCTGGCCGAACAGCGCAGCCTGCTGGTCTCCGGCGATGCCGCTCACCGGGATGCCGGCGGGAAGGCCGCTGGAGGCGTCGGTGACCCCGAACCGGCCACTCGAGGGCCGGACCTCGGGGAGCGCCGTCAGCGGCACCCCGAGCAGGTCGCACAGCTCGGGACTCCACTGCAGGGTGCCGATGTCGAAGAGCATCGTGCGGCTGGCGTTCGAGGGTTCGGTGGCGTGGACGGCTCCCCCGGTGAGGTTCCACAGCAGCCAGGTGTCGACGGTCCCGAGGGCGAGGTCGGCGTCGGCCTCGACCCCTCCCTCGGTGAGCAACCACTCGAACTTGGTCCCGGAGAAGTAGGGGTCGAGCACCAGCCCGGTGGTCGCCCGCACCCGATCCAGGTGACCGGCGGCGGCGAGGGCGTCACACCGGGCCGCCGTGCGACGGTCCTGCCAGACGATGGCCCGGTGGCGGGGGCGCCCCGTGCGGCGGTCCCACGCCACCGCCGTCTCGCGCTGGTCGGTGATGCCGATGGCGGCGATCGGTTCGTCGACCTCGGCGAGCAGACCGGTGGTGACGGCCACCACCGCCGCCCAGATCTCCTCGGCGTCGTGCTCGACCCAACCAGGCCGGGGGAAGTGCTGGGTGAACTCCCGGTGGCGGTACCCGACGGGGGCGCCGCGCTCGTCGACAGCGACGGCCCGCACCCCTGTGGTACCGGCGTCGAGGGCGAGGACGATGGCCACGTGCGCCACGGTAGGCGGCCCGGTCCCGCTGCCGTTTCCGAATGGGCGAAGTGCCAACCGGATCCTGCCGGCGCTGGTCACGTCGCGCCCGCGATGCCACCTCGGTGGTGATCACTGCCGGACGTCACGATCCGTGGTACAACGACGGCTCGCAGAGTCGGGGCCGTCCGATCGAGGAGAAGCACATGACCTTCCGCGCCGCACGTGGGCCATCCGGGCCCCACCGGCGGTGGGCCCCGATGATGACCGTGCTGGCGGTGGTGGCTGCGGTCCTGTTCACCGCCCCGGGGCCGGTGTCGGCCGCCGGCGGCCGGAACTTCACCGCCCGCCCGCTCACCGCCGCCAGCCACACCAGCGGCCCGAAGGCGGCCAGCAGCCGCCTCGCCGAGTCCGATCCCAGCCTCATGCGGGGCGGAACCGGGACCGTCAAGATCGTGGTGAAGCTCGACTACGACTCGGCCGCCAGCTATCGCGGCGGGGTGAAGGGCCTGGCCCCCACCAGCCCGTCGGCCACCGGCCGCGAGTACAACCCGTCCTCGCCCGAGGGCCGGGCCCACGACCGCTACGCCGCGTCCAAGGAGGCCTCGTTCGAGTCGCGGCTGCGCCAGGTGTCTCCCGGGTCCAAGGTGGGCCGCCGGCTCCGCACCGTCTACGGCGGCGTGGCGCTCACGGCGCCGGCCGCCGACGTGCCCCGCATCGCCGCCATCGCCGGCGTCACCGCCGTGCAGCGCGACGCCCTCAACCAGCCCCTGACCGATTCCAGCCCCGAGTTCATCGGCGCCCCCACGCTCTACGGCCAGCTCGCCTCCACCGACCGCGACGCCGGCCGGGGCGTCATCGTCGGCATCCTCGACACGGGCGCGTGGCCCGAGCACCCGTCGTTCCGGAACAACCAGAACCTGGTGTCCCCGCCGAAGCGGGCCGACGGCCAGAAGCGGGTCTGCGACTTCGGCGACAACCCTGTCACGCCGGCCAACGACGTGTACCAGTGCAACAAGAAGCTCATTTCCGGTGAGCCCTTCCTCGACACCTACAACGCCTTCGGCGGGCCCGAGACCTACCCCGACTCGGCTCGGGACGGCAACGGCCACGGCACCCACACGGCGAGCACGTCGGCCGGCAGCTACGTGACCGACGCCAAGATCTTCGGCATCCAGCGCGGCCCGATCCACGGCATCGCCCCCGGCGCCTACGTGGCCGCCTACAAGGTGTGCGGCACCGAGGGCTGCTTCAGCACCGACTCCGCCGCCGCCGTCGGGCGGGCCATCGAGGATGGCGTGAAGGTCATCAACTTCTCGATCAGCGGTGGGAGCAACCCCCTCACCGACGTCGTGGAGCTGGCCTTCCTGGACGCGTACCAGGCCGGTGTGTTCGTGGCCGCCTCGGCCGGCAACAGCGGACCCGGGGCCGCCACCTCCGACCACCTGGGCCCGTGGGTCACCACCGTGGCCGCGTCCACCCAGAAGCGTGCGTTCCAGTCCACCCTCACCCTGCGGTCCAGCTCCACCAGCCTGAACCTGGTGGGAGCGTCGATCACCAACGGCGTCCCCGCGGCGCCCGTCGTAAAGGCCGAGACCACCCCGGGCTACATGGACAAGCTGTGCACGACGCCCGCCCCCGACGGCCTCTTCGCCGGCAAGATCGTGGTCTGCCAGCGCGGTGTCAACGGCCGGGCCGAGAAGGGCTTCAACGTCCTCCAGGGCGATGCCGTCGGCATGATCCTCTACAACGCCACCACCCAGGACACCGAGACCGACAACCACTGGCTGCCCACCATCCACCTGGAAGGCCCGCAGGGCGCCCAGCTCCTCGCCTTCCTGGCCGCGCACCCGTCGACGACCGGCAGCTTCACCACCGGCCAGAAGGCGACCGCCCAGGGCGACGTGATGGCTGCGTTCTCGTCCCGTGGTCCCGGCGGCGTCTCCATCAAACCCGATATCACCGCTCCCGGCGTGCAGATCCTGGCCGGCCACACGCCCACCCCCGACGAGGTGGCGGGCGGTCCCCCCGGCCAGTACTTCCAGGCCATCGCGGGCACGTCCATGTCGTCACCCCACATCGCCGGCTCGGCCGCGCTGGTGGCGGCCCTGCACCCCGACTGGTCGCCCGGCCAGGTCAAGTCGGCGCTCATGACCACGGCGACCACCAGGGTGGTCAAGGAGGACACGGTCACCCCGGCCGACCCCTTCGACTTCGGCGCCGGTCGTGTCGACCTCACGAAGGCCGGTGACCCGGGCCTCACCTTCTCGGACACCGCTCTGCGCATGCTGGCGCTGACCGCCGATCCCATCCACGCCGTCGACATCAACCTGCCGTCGGTGAACGCTCCGGTGATGCCCGGCAGCATCACCACCCAGCGGGTGGCCCGCAACACCACCGGCTCCCCGATGACCTTCAACGTCGCCACCAAGGCGCCGTTCGGAGGCCGGATCGCGGTGGTGCCCTCGAACTTCACCGTGCGCCCGGGCAACAGCGTCACCCTGAACATCACCATCGACGGCGCCCGCCTGGTCCCGGGCCAGTACTTCGGCCGCATCGATCTCAACCAGGTGTCGGGCAGCCGCCGGCTCCACCTGCCGGTGGCGTTCAACCGCCAGCAGGGCTCGGTGTCGCTGGCCTCGGCCTGCGTGCCCCCGTCGATCAAGGTCGGCGGGCCCACGTCCACCTGCACGGTGACGGCCCGCAACAACAGCTTCGGGAACACCGCGGTGTCGACTCGCTCGTCGGTGTCGACCAACCTCGACGTGACCGGCGTGACCGGCGCCCGACGGGTCGACACCCGGACGGTCGAGACCGGGCCCACGGACCTGGCCGGCAAGACGCCGGCCGTCCCGGCCATCGGCCCCGGTTCGACCCCGGCCGGGGGGTACCTCGACCTCGAGGACATCGGATCCGAGCCGTCGCCGGTCGGTGACGAGGACTTCCTCACCTTCGACGGCCTCCCGCCCTACTCCTACGGCGGTGAGACCTACACGTCGGTGGGGATCTCCTCCAACGGGTACCTGGTCGCCGGGGGCGGGAGCAACGAGGACAACACCTACGAGCCCCAGGACCTGCCTGACCCGGCCCGGCCCAACAACGTGCTGGCCGCGTTCTGGACCGACCTCAACGGCGACGGCGCCGAGGGCCTCCGGGCCGAGATCCTGTCCGACGACGAGACCGGGGAGGCCTGGCTCGTCGTCCAGTACGACGTGTTCCTGTACGGCACCGACGACGCCGTGGCCACCCAGGTTTGGATCGGCCTCAACGGCACCGAGGACATCTCCTATGCCTACGGCGGGCCCCAGCCCGACCCGGGCCCCGCCGGCCTCACCGTCGGAGCCGAGAACATCGACGGGTCGGCCGGGGCCGAGGTCTCCGACGAGCAGGCCCTCTCCGGTGAGCCGCTCCGGGTCACCACCTCGGGCGCCGCGCCCGGTGGGTCGCTCTCCTACACCATCACCGTGAAGGGGAACCAGGTGGGCAGGGGCACGGTCACCACGTCCATGACCTCGCCGTCGGTGCCGGGGACGACGGTGGAGACCGCCAGGGTGACGATCACGTCCTGACGTCCACACATCGGGCCGCCTCCGGCGGCGGGACATGACCCCGGTCGACGCTGACCGGGGTCGTTCCGCGCCGCTACGGTGCGGGCAGGACGAGCGCGCGGGAGGCGATCGCCCGACGACACGGCGGCGTGGCGAGCGCCATGCGAGCAGCCGCCACGCGAGCGCCGGAGGCGATCGCCCGACGACACGGAGGCCACGGATGCGGGTCGGCATGCTCACCGGTGGAGGCGACTGCCCGGGTCTGAACGCGGTGATGCGGGCGGTGGTGCGCAAGGGCGACCACAGCTGGGGTGACGAGGTGGTCGGCTTCCTCGACGGGTGGCGAGGGGTGATGGAGGGTCGGTCCCGGCCCCTCGACGTCGGGACCATGCGGGGCACGCTGCCGCGCGGGGGCACCGTCCTCGGCTCGTCTCGCACCAACCCGTTCAAGGTGGAGGGTGGGGTCGAGCGGTGCCAGGCGTCTTTGGCCGACGCCGGGATCGACGCCCTCGTGGCCATCGGCGGGGAGGACACCCTCGGGGTGGCCCGCCGTCTCGCCGAGCTGGACGTGCCCGTGGTGGGGGTGCCCAAGACGATCGACAACGACCTCAACGCCACCGAGCTGACCTTCGGGTTCGACACCGCCGTGCAGATCTGCGTCGACGCCATCGACCGGCTCCACACCACCGCCGAGTCCCATGATCGCGTCATGGTGGTCGAGGTGATGGGTCGCCACGCCGGCCACATCGCCACGTGGGCCGGCATCGCCGGCGGCGCCACCATGATCCTGATCCCCGAGGAACCCTTCGACATCGACGAGGTGTGCGCCGCGCTCGTGGCGCGCCACGAGCAGGGCCGCTTCGCGTCGATCGTGGTCGTGGCTGAGGGGGCGGTCCCGAGGGCGGGGACCATGGCGGTGGCCTCGGGGGAGCTCGACCAGTTCGGCCACGTGCGGCTCGGGGGCATCGGCAACAACCTGGCCGTCGAGATCGAGGAGCGCACCGGCTTCGAGACCCGGGTGACCATCCTGGGCCACGTGCAGCGGGGCGGCACCCCCACCGCCTTCGACCGGGTACTGGCCACGAGGTTCGGGGTGGCGGCCATCGAGGCGGTGCATGACGGCGCCTTCGGGCAGATGGTGGCGTTGCGGGCGGGCGCCATCGTCCGCGTGGCACTCGCCGACGCCGTGGGGGAGCTGAAGCTCGTCGACCCCGACCTCTACCACGGCGTGGCCGAGGTCTTCTTCCACTAAACGGACCGCCCCCACGACGTGGGGAACCACCCGATTCGTCGGGGGCGACCCGTCCGTGGGGTCGACCCATGACCAGATCACGATTCAGCACCGAGGAAGCGAAGCCCGGCCTGACCCGGGACGGGCGCTCGTAGTCGTGCCGTTCTGACCGGCTGGTCCGGCGCCACCTAGTCCGGGGCGAGGCTGCGGTAGTCCTGCCGGGTGACGATGCCGAGGTTGCCGGCGTCGGACTGCACGTCCACCGGCTTGCCCTCGATCGAGAAGCTGACGGCGACGACATCGGGCAGCTCGGTGGCGGTGTACACCATCTGGGCGTAGGCCTGGGTGGCGCCGTCGCCGCGGATGCCGTTCATCTCCGCGCTCAGGTCGAGGGTGAGGACGCCGTCGCGCAGGCGGGACCCCGTCAACTGGGTGTCGGGCGGGATGGAGGAGAGCAGGTTCCGCTCCTTCTCCCGGTCGGTCACCCCGGCGAGCAGGGTCGTGACGGCGCTGACCGCGTCGGTGGCCGCCTTCGTGGGGCGGCTCACCTTCACGAGCGCCTCGGGCCCGACGAAGTAGAGCACCGTCTCCCGGACGGTCGGCCCGGCCGGGGCGGTCGGCGGGGCGGTGCCGCCGACGCCGGGCGACCCGTCGTCGATGGCCCGAGGCGCCGAGTCCTGGGGCAGGCCGCACCCGGCGGCGACGGCCAGGACCAACAGCATCGCCATCGCCCCCGTCGTCCGGCCGCGCAAGGGTCGGAGCCTCATGCCCGGTTCACCGGCAGCTCGATGACGAAGCGGGCGCCGGGCCCACCATCGTCGCGATCCTCCACCCAGCTCCGGCCGCCGTGAAGGCGCACGTGCTCGGCCACCAGCGACAGGCCGAGGCCCACACCCTCGCCGGCGCTGCTGCGCCGGCCCGCTCCACCACCCCGCGAGAAGCGTTCGAAGACGAGCCCGTGCTCCTCGGCGGGGACGCCCGGACCGGCGTCCTCCACCGCGATCTGCACGTGCCCGTCGAGAGCAGCCACGGCCACCGAGGTGGCCCCGCCGGCGTACTTCTCGGCGTTGTCGAGCAGGTTGGCGATGACCCGCACGAGGCGTCGCTTGTCGGCCCGCACCACCAGGTCGGCGGCCCCGGGGTCGACGTCGACGGGGATCGGGCGGTCCGACGTCGCCTCCACCGCCTGGCCCACCAGCTCGGCCACCTGCACCTCGTCCAGGGAGAGCCGGGCCACGCCGGCGTCGAACCGCGAGATCTCCAGCAGGTCGTCGACGAGCTGCTGGAAGCGGGCGACGTCTCCCTGCATGAGGTCCACCGCCGAGCGAGCCGACGCGTCGGGCATCTCGTCGCGGCGAGTGGCCAGCACTTCGATCGACGCCGCCAGGGTCATGAGCGGGGAGCGCAGCTCGTGGCTCACGTCGGAGGCGAACCGTCCGTCACGCTCGATCCGTTCCTCCAGGGCCTGGGCCATGTGGTTGAAGGATGACACCAGCACCTCGAGGTCGGGGTCGTCGGCGCCCTCGAGGCGGGTGTCGAGCCGGCCGCCGGCGATGGCCTCGGCGGCCGTGCCCACGTTGGCCAGCGGCCGGAGGGTGCGCCGGCTGGTCCAGTAGCCGAGGGCGGCGCCGGCCAGCGTGGTGACGAGCGACGCGCCGAAGAGCGAGATGGCGAGGGACTCGAGCGTGCTCTCGAGCTCGGCCAGGGACACGATCTCGTAGTACGACGCCGAGCGCTCGGGGAGCGGGATGCCGACGGCCAGCTCGGGCTCGCCTCCGACCTCGTAGCGCATGCGGGCGGCGGTGCCGTCGCCGACCAGGCGCTTGAGCGACGCCGGCAGGGCGTTCTCACCGAACTGGGCGAAGGGCGCCACCCACGTCGCCGTACCCGACCCGTCGACCAGGCGGAGCACGGGCCGCGAGCCCGACGGGCTCTCGAGCGCGTTGAGGCTCTCCTGGATCTTCTCGGTGTCGCCGTCGTCGGGGATCACGCCCTGCATGTACCGGGCGTTGAGGTAGGCCTGCCGGGTGGCGGCCGCCTCCCGCTGGTTGATCAGGTTCTCCCGGGTCAAAGCCCAGGTCGTCCCGGACAGCAGGGCCGCCAGTAGGGCGGCGCTGGCGGCGAAGGCCAGGGTGATCCGGGCCCGGAGGCCGAGCCGCCCCCGGAAGGGGCGCCGGTCGGCGAAGGGGAGACGGGCTCGGGCCATGGCGGCGCCGCCGTCAGGTCTGGATCTTGTAGCCGAGGCCCCGGACGGTCACGACGTGGCGGGGGTTGGCGGGGTCGGCCTCCACCTTGGTGCGCAACCGGCGGACGTGGACGTCGACGAGGCGGCCGTCACCGAAGTAGCCGTAGCCCCACACCCGTTCGAGCAGCACTTCCCTGGACAGCACCCGGCCGGGGCTCGACGCCAGCTCGACGAGCAGGCGGAACTCGGTCTTCGTGAGGTGGACCTCCCGGCCTCCCCGGCGCACGACGCCCTCCTCGGGGATGATCTCCAGCTCGCCGAAGCGCAGGTGCGAGGTGCCCGGGTCCATCGTCCGCACCCGCCGGAGCAGGGCCCGGATGCGGGCCGAGAGCTCCTTGGGGGCGAAGGGCTTGGTGAGGTAGTCGTCGGCGCCGGCCTCCAAGCCGGCGACGACGTCGTGAGTGTCGTCGCGGGCGGTGACCATGATGATCGGTACGTCGCTGACCTTCCGGATGCGACGGCACACCTCGAAGCCGTCGATGTCGGGCAGCATGATGTCGATCAGCACGACGTCGGCGGGCTCCTGGTTGAACCGGTCGAGGGCGTCGTCGCCGGTGGCCGCCTCCTGCACCTTCCAGCCCTCGTCCTCCAGGGCCAGCTTCACCGCCGTGCGGATCCGCTCGTCGTCCTCGACGGTCAGGATCCTGGTGGCCACGCCGGCAAGCCTACGTCTTGACCTGCGCCGAAGACGCCGCGCTCACCCGGCGAGGAGCCGCATCGACGCCATCGAGCCGGGCCCTTCTGCGTGTCGATCGCGCCCTTGGCGGGCGCGTCCCGCACGAAGAACGGCGCAGGGCCCCGATTCGGCGCTTCTTCGTGCCGCACGAAGAAGGGGACGGCCTCCGGTAGCGATCAGGCGTCGGCGGCGCCGGCGTCACGCAGGAGGAGGCGGAGCGGCTCGAACAGGCCGGCCGGTGCCGCCAGGGTGAAGGCCTCCGACGTGGGCCCGCCGTCGAGATCGCCCACCGTGGCCCCCGCCTCCTCGGCGATGAGGGTCCCGGCGGCCCAGTCCCACGGTTGCAGGCCGCGCTCGTAGTAGGCGTCGACCCGGCCGCAGGCCACCCAGCACAGGTCCAGTGCGGCGGCACCGATGCGGCGGATGTCCCGGACCGCCGGCAGCACCCGGGTGAGCACCTCGGCCTGGCGGCGGCGGCGGGCGGCGTCGTAGCTGAAGCCGGTGGCGACGAGGGCGGCGGCCAGGTCCCCGGGCGGGTTGGCGCGGATCGGACGCTCGTTGCGGCGGGCGCCGGCGCCCCGGGCGGCGCTGAAGGTGTCGCCGTGGAGCGGGTCGACCACCACCCCGGCCACCACCTCGCCGTCGACCTCGGCGGCGACCGAGATGTTGAACCCGGGCAGGCCGTACACGAAGTTGGTGGTCCCGTCGATGGGGTCGAGCAGCCACCGGACCCCGCTCGTGCCCGGACGGTCGGCGCCCTCCTCACCGAGCACCCCGTCGTCGGGACGGGCGTCCAGCAGGGCGCCGACGAGCCGACGCTCCACCGCCCGGTCGGTCTCGGTGACCATGTCGGTCAGCGTGGTCTTGGTCTCGATGACCAGGTCGTCGCGGGGCAGGGTCCCGAGCAGGGCGACGGCGGCGTCCTCGGCCACCGCCCGGGCGAGGTCCCGCAGCGCCGCCGGGTCGGGGCCGACGGCCCGGCCGGTTCGGTCGGGCGCAGCCATGGCTCCGTACCCTACGGGCATGTCCTGGATCGACCTGCGCTCCGACACCGTCACCCGGCCCACCCCGGAGATGCGCAGAGCCATGGCCGACGCCGAGGTCGGCGACGACGGCTACGGCGAGGACCCCACCGTGGCCGCCCTGGAGGAGGCGTTCGCCGACCGCGTCGGCAAGGAGGCGGCCGTGTTCGTGCCCTCGGGCACCATGGCGAACCAGATCGCCCTCCGCCTCCTCGGGCGGCCGGGCACGTCGGTGGTGGTAGGTCGGCGCCAGCACGTCGTCATCTACGAGAACGGGGCGGGGGCCACCAACGCCGCGTCGCAGTGGCACGCGGTCGACGACGCCGACGGCACGCTCGACCCCACCGAGGTCGCCGAGGCCGTAGCCGCCACCGAGCACCACTGGCCGGAGGTGTCGGCCGTGTTCGTCGAGGACACCCACATGCCCGCCGGCGGTGCACCGTGGCCGCTCGGGCGCCTCGAGGCGGTGGTCGCGGCCGCCGCCGGCCGGCCGGTCCACCTCGACGGCGCCCGCTTGTTCAACGCCGAGCGGGCCAGCGGCGTCGCCGCCGCCGAGCGGGCCGACCCGGCGACCACGGTGATGTGCTGCCTCTCGAAGGGCCTCGCCGCACCGGTGGGCTCGGTCCTCGCCGGTCCCGCCGACCTCGTCGTCGCCGGTCGCGGCGAGCGCAAGCGCCTTGGTGGGGCCATGCGCCAGGCCGGCGTGATCGCCGCCGCCGGGCTGGTGGCGCTGCGGTCCATGGTGGCCCGACTCGACGACGACCACGGCCGCGCCCGCCGGCTGGCCGTCGCCGTCGCCGACCGGTGGCCCGACGCCGGCCTCGACCCGGCCACCGTCGCCACCAACGTGGTGCTCTTCCGCCCGCCCGACGTCGACGGCCTCCTCGCCCACCTGGCCCGCTGCGGGGTCCGCGCCGGCACCATCGCCCCCGGCGTGGTCCGCCTCATGACCCACCTCGACGTCGACGACACCGGCCTGGCCCGAGCGGTCGACGCCCTCCGCTCCGCCCCAGCCTGACGACCTCAGGGGCCGGTGACGCTGCGCAGCCGCCAGGCGGAGCAGCCCGGGCGTGGGAACCGGATCGGCGAAGCCGGCTCCGGGGCAGCGCAGCGGAGGAGGAGCGAAGTCCGGCCAGGGGCCACGATGCGGAGTCCGCCAGGCGGAGCAGCACGGGCGTGGGACCGGGATCGGCGAAGCCGGCTCCGGGGGAGCGCAGCGGAGGAGGAGCGAAGGGTCAGAGGCGGCGGCGGCGCTGGGCCTCGCGCGCGGCGCGGGCGGCGCGGGGGTCTCCGGTGTGCTCGATGGTGCGCCACTCGGCCATGGCCCTCAGCACGAGGACGGCCACGACGGCCACCCCGCCGGCGGCGAGCACGGCGCCGACGAGGGCGCCCACGCCCGCCTCGGTGCCGCCGCACCCGCTGGTGCACTGGAGATCGGCGATCGAGTAGCCGATCAGGCCGCCGCACAGGCCGGCGACGAGGATGGCCGCCAGGGCCAGGGCCCGGGCCCCGGTGGACGGGAGCGACGACGCCACGCCGGTCCCCGGGTCGGGCTCGGCGGCGGGGGCGGCGGGATCGCGGGGCATCGTCACGATCGTAGGAGGATCGTCCGAGCCCGCCCCGGGTCGGCCGTACTGTTGGCCACCGTGCGCACCCTGGTCGTCATGCCGACCTATCAGGAAGCCGAGAACATCGCCGACGTGCTCGGTCGCGTGCGGGCCGCCGTCCCCTCCGCTGACGTCCTCGTGGTCGATGACGCCAGCCCCGACGGCACCGACGAGCTGGCCGAGGCCGTGGGCCGTGAGCTCGGAGGGGTGGAGGTGCTGCGAAGGCCGGTCAAGCAGGGCCTCGGTCCCGCTTACCGGGCCGGGTTCTCGGTGGGCCTCGACCGGGGCTACGACGTGCTGGTGGAGATGGACGCCGACCTCTCCCACGACCCGGCCGCCCTCCCCGAGCTCCTGGCCGCAATCGAGGGTGGCGCCGACCTCGTGATCGGTAGCCGCTACGTGCCGGGCGGTTCGGTGCCGGGCTGGCCGCGCCACCGCCTGGCCCTCAGCCGCGCCGGCAACTGGTACACGTCCACGATGCTCGGCATCGACGTGCGGGACGCCACCGCCGGCTTCCGGGCCTACCGGGCCGAGATCCTCCGCAAGCTCGAGCTCGACTCGATCACCACGTACGGCTACGGCTTCCAGATCGAGATGGCCTACGCCGTCCTCCGGCTGGGCGGCACGGTCGTGGAGGTCCCGATCACGTTCCGCGACCGGGTGAGGGGCACGTCGAAGATGTCCCTCCGGATCGTCGGGGAGGCCATCTGGGTGGTGGCCTGGTGGGGCGTCCGCGACCGCATCCTGCGCCGCCGGGCCCGGCGGTGACGGCCTTACCATCGACCCCACCCCAGTTCCGTCCGACCCCGGAGGCCCAGTGACCGAACCGCAGCCGAGCGCAGGCGACGTCGAGGTCCGTGCCACCGGGGGTGTGGTCCGGGGCCGCGTCGCCCGGGACGTGGTCCGGTTCCTGGGCATCCCCTTCGCCGCACCGCCGGTGGGTGCCCGCCGGTTCGCGCCGCCTGCCCCGGTCGAGCCGTGGGACGGCGTCCTCGTGGCCGACCGGTTCGGCCCGACCGCCCCGCAGCACCCGTCGATGCTCGAGCAGATGCTCGGCGGCGACGATCCCACCATCGACGAGGACTGCCTGCAGCTCAACGTCTTCACCCCCGCCTGCGACGGCGGGGCCCGCCCGGTGATGGTCTGGATCCACGGAGGCGGCTTCCTCACCGGCACCGGTGGGATCCCGTGGTACGACGGCACGAACCTGGCCCGGCGCGACGCGGTGGTCGTCACCATCAACTACCGCCTCGGGGTGCTCGGCTTCCTCCACCTCGAGGATGTGGCCGAAGGGTTCGAGGGGTCGGGCAACGCCGGCCTCCTCGACCAGGTCGCGGCGCTGAGGTGGGTGGCGGAGAACATCGCCTGGTTCGGAGGCGACCCGGCCAACGTCACCGTGTTCGGGGAGTCGGCGGGGGCCATGAGCGTCGCCACCCTCCTCGGCGTCCCCGCCGCCACCGGCCTGTTCCACCGGGCCATCCTCCAGAGCGGCGCCGGCGCCCACGTGCACGACGCCGACGCCGCCACGGTCACGGCCCGCAAGTTCCTGGCCGAGGTCGGCGTCGACCCGTCCGAGGCCGCCCGGTTGCGCGACGTGTCCCTCGACGTGCTGCTCGACGCGCAGCAGCGGTTGACCCGGACGGTGCCCTTCGAGGCGGGCCTGCCCCTCCAACCGGTGGTGGACGGCACCGTGCTTCCCGAGCGCCCCACCGCCCGGGTGGGGGGCGGCAGCGCCGCCGGGGTCGACGTGCTGCTGGGCACCACACTCGAGGAGATGAAGATGTTCCTCGTCGCCGACTCGGCGCTCGGCTCGCTCGACGAGGCGGCCATGCAGTCGCGGAGCGACGCCCTGTTCCGTCCGGCCGGCCGGGCCCCGGGGGAGGCGCTGGAGACCTATCGGCGCTCCCGCCCGGATGCGGCCGTGGCCGACGTCTGGACGGCCATGCTCACCGACCACACCTTCCGCATCCCCGCCATCCGCCTCGCCGAGGCTCAGCTGGCCCACCACGCCGGCGTGTGGATGTACCTGTTCGCCTACCGGAGCCCGGCCTTCGGCGGCGCCCTCGGTGCCTGCCACGCCCTCGAGATCCCGTTCGTGTGGGACAACCTCGACGCTCGGGGCGCCGCCCTCTTCGCCGGTGAGCCCACCGAGGCCACCCGTGCGCTGGCGACGAACATGGCCGACGCCTGGGTTGCCTTCGCCCGGAACGGCACGCCGACGGCCGCGGGCATGCCCGACTGGCCGGCCTACGACCTCGACCGGCGATCCACGCTCTGGCTCGACGGCGACGGCGCCACCGTGGTGGAGGACCCGATGGCCGACGAGCGCCGGCTCTGGCAGGGCGTCGGCTAGGCGGACGGGGGTGCGGGACTGGCTGGTGGGCGGGGGGGTGGTGGAAGGGCCGGGCGGCGTGCTGCTCGTCCAGAACCGCCGCCGGGACGGGAGGCTCGACTGGTCGCCTCCCGGCGGGGTGATCGACCCGGGTGAGACCCTTCTCGGCGGGCTCACCCGCGAGGTGGCCGAGGAGACCGGTCTGCGGGTGTCGGTGTGGACCGGTCCGGTCTACGAGGTCGTGGCCGAGGCGCCCGACCTCGGGTGGCGGCTGCGGGTGGAGGTGCACCGGGCGGTGGCGTTCGCCGGCGAGCTCACCGTGGCCGACCCGGACGGCATCGTGGTCGACGCCCGCTTCGCCGCCTCCGAGAGCTGCGCACCGCTGCTCGCCGACGCCCCCCGCTGGGTCCGCGAGCCGGTGGCCGACTGGTTGGCCGAGCCGTGGGGCGGCACCCGCCCGTACGCCTACCGGGTCGACGGCGCCGACCGATCGTCCCTCACCGTCACGAGGCTGTGACGCGGTGACCGCGGTGACCGAGCCCACCGTCCTCCACGTCGACATGGACGCCTTCTTCGTGTCGGTGGAGCTCCTGCGCCGCCCGGAGCTGCGGGGCCGCCCCGTGGTCGTGGGGGGCACCGGCGACCGGGGCGTGGTGGCCGCCGCCTCCTACGAGGCCCGGGCGTACGGCATCGGTTCGGCCATGCCCTCGACCCGCGCCCGGCGCCTCTGCCCGGCGGCGGTCTTCCTCCCCGGGGACCACCGCCGCTACGAGGAGGTGAGCCGGCGGGTGATGACTTTGTTCGCCACGTTCACACCGCTGGTCGAGCCGCTGTCGCTCGACGAGGCGTTCCTCGACGTGGCCGGAGCGCGTCGGCTCCATGGGGCGCCACCGATCATCGCCGCCGCCATCCGCGCCGCCGTGCTCGACTCCGAGGGTCTCACGTGCACGGTGGGCGTCGCCGTCAACAAGTTCCTCGCCAAGCTGGCGTCCGAGGCGGCCAAGCCCCGGGCCTCCCTGGCGGGCACCGAGCCGGGCGCCGGCATCACCGTCGTGGAGCCCGGCCGCGAGCTCGAGTTCCTCCACCCGCTTCCGGTGGACGCGCTCTGGGGGGTCGGCCCGGCCACCCGGTCCCGCCTCGACCGGCTGGCGGTGCACACCATCGGGGACCTCGCCGCCCTTCCCGTGGAGGCGGTGGTGGCGGCGGTGGGCGACGCCAACGGTCGTCACCTGCACCGCCTGGCCAACGGCATCGACCACCGCAGGGTGGAGCCCGACGTCCAGCCCAAGTCGGTCGGTCACGAGGAGACCTTCGCCCGCGACCACCACACCCGGGCCACCCTGCGCCGCGAGCTCGTGCGCCTCGCCGACTCCACCGCCGCCCGCCTCCGCCGGCACGAGCTGTCGGGGCGCACGGTGACCCTCAAGGTGCGCTTCGGCGACTTCCGCACCATCACCCGATCCCGCACGCTGCCCACCCCGGTCTCCTCCGGTCCGGCCATCGCCCGCGTGGCCAAGGAGCTGCTCGAGGGCGTCGACCCTGCGCCCGGGATCCGCCTCGTGGGGGTGAGCGTGCACCAGCTGGCCAAGGGCGTCGCCCACCAGCTCACCTTCGACGATCCCGCCGGCGGGAGCTGGGACGACGCCAGCGAGGCCATCGACTCGATCCGCGCCCGCTTCGGTGACGAGTCGGTGGCGCCGGCGGCCGCGTTCGGGCCCGGCGGGCCCCGCGTGAAGCACCGGGGTGACCAGCAGTGGGGGCCCGACGAAGGGCCAGAGGAATGATGCCGCGGAGCCGGAGGGTCCGCGTTGTCGAGCGCGAAGGCCTGTGCGAGACTGCCGCTGGCCAGTGGTGGCGAGGGCTGAAGGGGTAGGCGCCGTGCCGCTTTCCGAGGATGAACAGCGCATCCTGCAGCAGATCGAGCAGCAGTTCTACGAGAGCGACCCTGGCTTCGCGGGCGAGCTCGGCAAGCACAACCTGTACGTCCACCACCTGCGGCGGATGAAGTGGGCGGGGTTCACGTTCGTGCTCGGCGTGGTGGTGCTGGTGGCCGCCCTGGCCACCGAGAAGACGTTCCTCCTCGCCTTCGCCGGGTTCGTGGTCATGCTCGCGTCCGCCCTCTGGTTCGAGCACAACCTGCGCAAGCTCGGGCGGGCGGGGATGCAGCAGCTCACCGAATCGATGCGGGCCAACGGTGTCCGGGACTACCTCGGGTCGACCGGCCAGCGCATGCGCGACAAGTTCCGCAAGACCGACGAGTAGCTGGCGTCAGCGTTCCGCGCGAGCGCGTGGGTCCAGGGCCAGCCGGAGCCTCCGGCGGGCACTGAGGTGGTGGCGCATCCTGCGCGACACCTCGCTGCTGAGGGCACCGGCCTCGTCGGCGACCTCCGGCTCCGGGTCCTCGGCCGACCACGTGGCCACCCCGGCCAGCTCGGCCAGGCGACCGAGGGGCACGGCGGCGGCCCCGAGGCCCGGCGCGGCCCGAACGGCGTATTCGCGGTGGGTCTCCGAGGGTCGGGCCGAAACGCCGGCGGCGGCCACCGACTCCGCCCCCTCCAGCCACGCCACGCCGATCCGCTGAGCCGGTGAGCGGGCCGCCCACCGGCGGTACCACCGCCTCACCAGCCGGGCGATGGCGAGCACGATGGCCCACAGCACGACGGCGACGGCGATCGAGGCGAGGCCGAGGGCGACCCACCCCGACCAGGCCGAACCGCCCTCCCCGGCGGGGGCGCCGGCCGCCCCGGGCTGGGTCTCGAGGTCGTTGAAGGGCCGGGTGTTCACGGTGGCCCCGGTGGCGGGAGCGGTGGTCACCGGCGCCGTCGTGGTGCTGGCGGGGTTCGGCACGCCGCCTTCCTGCTGCTCGGGGACGCCGGTGAAGGCCTCGGCCCCCGGCGCACCGCGACCCGGCGTCGGCTCGAACGGCACCCACCCGGCGCCGTCGAGGTACACCTCGGGCCAGGCGTGGGCGTGCTTTCCCCGCACCACGTAGCGACCGGACGGCCCGAGCTGGCCCGGGGTGAACCCCACGGCCACGCGGGACGGCAGGCCCACCGCCCGGGCCATGGCCGCGTACGTGCCGGCGAACTGCTCGCAGTAGCCGCGCTTGGTGTCGAGGAACTCCTCCATGGCCCGGTCGCCGTGGCCGGCACCCGTGCCGGCCAGGTCGTAGGTGAAGTTGTCGCGGAAGTACGCCTGCAGCCGCAGGGCCTTCTCGTAGGGCGTGCCCGAGCCGCTGAGGGTGGCGGCGAGGTTGGCCACCGAGGTGGGGAACCGCTCGGGAAGGTCGAGGTAACGGTCGCTGATGCGTCTGGGAAAGCCGTCCCCGGGCGTCCGGTCGAGGTCGGCGCTGGTCAGCTGCGGGATGGCCGACTCCACCCGGTACTGGATCCCGTCGGACGTCTCGGCGTCGGTGTCGACGATGAGGGTGGCCGACTCGTCGTCCCACCGGACCCGCGCGTCCTCGGAGCGGACCGCGGTCGGTTGGAACGCGGCCGGCAGCCAGATGGCGGCCAGCCCGGAGATGCGGAAGTCCTGGACCACACGGGTGGCGCGCCGTGGGAAGGCCACGCCGGGCAGGTCGCCCTCGGACCGCCCGAAGCGCCCGCCGGACGACCACACCGTCCCGTCGAAGCTGTCGAGGGCGGTGAGTCGCCAGTAGGCCCGCTGTGAGCTGCGGACGCTGAAGACCTCGACGTCGGACTGCTGCACGAGCCGCTTGCGGATGTCGACCAGGGGGCTCACCGTCACCCGGGTCCCCGGGCCCTCGGCGTGCGTGCGCCAGTCGACCAGAGCCGACGACCGGGCGCCCGGCATCCGGGGCCCGACGATGCCACCACCCACGACGGCGATGGCGATGACCGCCGCCCCCGCGCCGAGCAGCGCCCGGCTGCCCGAGGCCGCCCCGCGGCCCACCCAGACCGAGCCCCGGGACTGGCGGGTGATCCGGTGGAGGAGCACGAAGGCGAGGACGGTGGCGGCGAACAGGCCGGCGCTGGCGGTCCGGTGGTTGGTCCCTCCGAGGAGCGCGCCGAAGAGGAAGAACGTGGCGGCGGGCAGGAGCGCTTCCACCGCGGTGCCGACCCGGAAGGCGGCCCAGTCCGAGAACCACGCCACCGCCCACACCGCCACCGCCGAGGCGAGCAGGAACCCGGGGGTGACCGGCGCCGGCGCCACCGTCCGGCCGAACTGCACCCAGGCGTCGGCCAGGTCGCCGCGGGCGGTGGCCAGCGTGTGGGGGGTCGGGAGGCCGAAGCCGGTGGTGGTGGGGTACAGCAGCCAGGCGATCACCACCGTGCCGCCCGCCGCGGCGATGATCGGGACGACCGCCCCCGGCACCCGGGTGCGGCGGAGAGCGGCGGCGGCGGCGTGGGCGACGACGGCCAGCACCGCGAGGGGGAGGAAGAACGAGCCTTCGGCGAAGAGGCGGGCGCAGCCGACGACCAGCGCCAGGGTGACGACGGCCAAGGCCACCTCGGCCGTCCACGGCGGCATCGGGGTGCCCGTGCTGGCCGACGGCCGGTTCGGGCGCGGCGGCGCGGTGGGGATGGTGGGCCGGCTCGGCGGCGCGTCCGCCATCGTGGTGCTCACCACGCCCGCCTCCGTGTGGCGGGTACGACCCGGTTCCAGGCGTCGTCGAAGCGCTCGTGGAGCCCGACCTCCACCACCCGCACGTGCCCGTGGCGGACGGCCGCACCGGACACCGTGCCCGGCGGCGTGGGCCCCGGGAAGTGGACGACGGTCAGGCCGCCGAAGCGGGTCCGTGTGGCGACGACGGCGTCGAGGTCACCGGCGGGCACCGGTCCGACCATGGCCACCAGGGTGCCGCCGCCGGCGTCGAGCGACGCGAGGGTCCTCGCCAGCGTCCCCGCCGGCGAAGCCTCGACCACGGCGAGGTGCTCCATGAGGGCGTCGAGCTGTGCGTGGCCCGACACGAAGCCGGTGTCGGCCCCGGCCGTGCTCACGAGGCGCACCAGGTCCCCCCGCCGCCGGCAGGCCGTGACCACGCTGGCCGCCGCCGACACCAGCGCCTCGAACGTGTCGGGGTCGGCCGCCCCTCGACGCACGTCGAGCAGCACGGTGACCCGGCCCTGCCAGGGCTGCTCGTCCTGGCGGACCAGCAGATCACCGGCGCGGGCGGTGGAGGGCCAGTGGACCCGTCGCATGTCGTCGCCCACCACGTAGGGGCGCAGGGCGTAGAAGTCCTCGCCCATCCGGCCCAGGGCGTTGGGGTGCTCAGCCCCGGCCAGCGGATCGGTGCCCATCGTGAACGGGAGGGGCGCGACCGTGTCGACCCTGGGCAGGACGGTGAGCTCGGTGGCGGGGCCGGCGAGGCGCCGTCGCCGAGCCAGGCCGAAGGGGTCGCCGGCGGAACGCTCCAGCGGGCCCATGCGCACGATGCCCCTCCGGTCGGTGGGCAGGCGGTAGGCGGCCACCACCTGCTCGCCGCCGGCGAGGGGGGCCACGAGCAGCGATGCGCCGGCCGTGCCCGTCACGGGATCGTGGAGGGCCACCACCGGCGAACGGCCACCGGCCTGACCGGTCCCCGGAGCCACCCCGGTGCCGGGAGCGTCGTTGGTGATGGTCAGCTCGACCCGGCCCGGGGTGCCGGCGTGCACCCGTGCCGGGCGGACCGTGCGCTCGATGCGCAGGTCCGACCGACCGCGCAGGACCAGCACCACCGCCACCACCACGAGCAGCGCGCCGGCGGCGCCGAGGACGAACAGCTCGGCGATGCCGAGGACCCGACCGGCGGCGAGCGACACGAGCGAGCCGGCGGTCACGAGGGTGCCGGCCCGGGTGAGCACCACCGGCGCCCCCTGGCGTCGCACCACTAGCCCGAGGCCCGACGGCCGCCGGCCACCGAGCCACCCCCCCGCGGCACCGGGACAGTGCCCAGCACCTCGTCGAGCGCTTCGGCGCTGGAGCGGCCCTGGAGCTGCGCCTCGGGGGTGGCCAGGAGTCGGTGGGCCAGGACGGGGCGGGCGAGCACCTTCACGTCGTCGGGCGTGACGTAGCCGCGGTCCTCCGCCGCCGCCCGGGCGCGGGCGACCCGCTGGAGGCTGAGGGTGGCCCGCGGCGACATGCCGAGGGCGAGCGCGGGGTGGCGCCGGCTCGCCTCGGCCAGGTCGACGAGGTAGGCGTGGAGCGCGGGAGCGACGTGGACGCTCTTGACCGCGGCGGCCATGGCGTGGACCTGCGCGGCCGAGACGACCGGTCGCAGGCCTTCCAGGGCGTCGTCGTCGGCGTGAGCGGTGAGGATCTCCAGCTCGGCCTGGCGGCTGGGGTAGCCCATGGCCACCCGCATGAGGAACCGGTCGAGCTGGCTCTCCGGGAGGGGGTAGGTGCCCTCGTGCTCGATCGGGTTCTGCGTGGCGATGACGAGGAAGGGCGGCGCCAGCAGGTGGGTGCGGCCGTCCACCGTCACCTGGCCCTCGGCCATCGATTCGAGCAGCGCCGACTGGGTCTTCGGTGAGGCCCGGTTGATCTCGTCGGCCAGGACGACGTTGGCGAAGACCGGGCCGGGACGGAACTCGAACGAGTTGGTCGAGCGGTCGTACACGCTCACGCCGACCACGTCGGAGGGCAGGAGGTCCGGGGTGAACTGCATGCGCCCGAAGGTCCCGTCGATCGAGGCGGCCAGGGCCTTGGCCATGCTCGTCTTGCCCACGCCGGGCACGTCCTCCACCAGGAGGTGGCCCTCGGCCACCAGGCAGAGGAGCATCAGCTCGATGACGTCGTCCTTGCCCTGGATCACCCGGGCGATGTTCCCGGCGATCCTCCCGAAGAGGTCGGCGAAGCTCGAGGTCCGGTCCTCCGTCGGCGAACTGGACACGCGAGGAACCACCTCCGGGGGGCTGGGTCCGGTCAGCGTACGTGCTCGTGGTCACTCCCGGGCCCTCGCCCGGTCGGGTTCGCCCTAGGTTTCGCTCGGTGGATCGGGCGTTGGCGATCGACGTCGGCGGGACCAAGCTGGCCGCCGCCGTGGTGGGCGAGGACGGCACCGTGTTGGGGTCGGCGTCGGTGCCGACCGACCTCGACCTGGGCGCGGACGCGCTGTTCGCCGCGCTCGCCGGCCTGGTCGACGGGGTGCGGAGGGAGGCGGGGGATCCCGCCCTCGCCGTCTGCGGGGTGGGCTGTGGTGGGCCGATGAGCGGTCACGGCGAGCTGGTCTCGCCTCTGAACATCCCGCCATGGCGGGACTTCCCGCTCCGCGGCCGCCTGGCCGAGCGCACCGGGCTGGCCGTGGCCGTCGACAACGACGCCAAGGCGCTGGCGCTCGGTGAGGGCTGGACGGGAGCGGCGGCGGGATGGTCGAGCTACCTCGCCATGGTGGTCTCGACCGGGGTGGGGGGCGGGATCGTGCTCGACGGCCGGCTCCTCGACGGTGATGACGGCAACGCCGGCCACATCGGCCACGTCATCGTCGAGCCCGGCGGGCGGGTCTGCCGGTGCGGGGCCAGGGGGTGCCTGGAGGCGGAGGCGTCGGGCACCGCCATCCGGGCGGCGACGGGCCGCCCGGCGGCAGAGGCGCCGCCCGATGTGGTGGCCCGCACCGGCCGGTTGGTGGGTCGGGGCGTGGCGTCGGTCGCCAACCTCCTCGACCTGCGCCTCGCCTGCGTCGCCGGGTCGGTGGCGCTCGGCTTCGGCGACCCGTTCTTCGCCGCCGCCTCGGCCGAGCTGGAGGCGTCGGCCCGCCTCTCCTTCTCGCGCCGCGCCCGGATCGTCCCCGGCGGCCTCGGTGCGGCCGGGCCGCTCGTGGGCGCCGCCGCGGTGGGCTGGCGCAGCATCGGCCGGCTCGGACCCGAGCGGTAGCCTGCGGGCATGGACCCCACCTTCCCGGCCGAGGGCGAGGCCTACCGGGCCCGGATCCGCGCCTTCCTCGACTCCCAGCTGCCCGAGGGGTGGGCCGGGATCGGGTCCCTGCCCCGCGAGGAGGTGCAACCGTTCGCCCAGCAGTGGCGCAAGACGCTCTCCGAGCACGGGCTGCTGGCGGCGTCCTGGCCGGCCGAGCTCGGCGGCGGCGGCCTCAGCCCGATGGAGCAGGTGGTCATGGCCGAGGAGTTCGCCAAGGCGGGCGTGCCCGTGGGAACCGGCAACGACGTCTTCGGAATCCAGATGGTCGGCAACACCATCCTGCAGTGGGGCACGCCCGAGCAGCGGGCCCACTTCCTGCCCCGCATCCTCTCGGGCGAGGACGTCTGGTGCCAGGGCTACTCCGAGCCCAACGCCGGCTCGGACCTCGGCAACCTGGGCTGCCGGGCGGTGCTCGACGGCGACGAGTGGGTCATCGACGGCCAGAAGACATGGACCTCGGCCGGGCACCTGGCCAACTGGATCTTCGTGCTGGCCCGCACCGATCCCGATGCCGCCAGGCACAAGGGCATCAGCTTCCTCCTCGTGCCCATGGACCAACCCGGGGTCGAGGTCCGGCCCATCGCCATGATCTCGGGCGAGTCGGAGTTCAACGAGGTCTTCTTCACCGGGGCCCGCACCCCTGCCGCCAACGTGGTGGGTGAGGTCCACGGGGGTTGGCCCGTGGCCATGACCCTGCTCGGCTACGAGCGGGGCGAGGCGGCGGCGACCATGCCGATCATGTTCCGCACCGAGCTCGACCGCCTGCTGGCGCTGGCGCGCGAGCGCGGCCGGGTCGACGATCCCCTCGTGCGCCAGCGCCTGGCGTGGTGCCACTCGAAGGTCGAGATCATGCGCTACCTCGGCATGCGCGCCCTCACCCGCTACGTGCGGGGCGAGCACCCGGGGCCCGACGGCGCCATCTCCAAGCTCTACTGGAGCGAGTACCACAAGGTGGTCACCGAGCTGGCGATCGACATCCTCGGCGCCGCCGCGCTCGTACCCGAGGGGAGGTGGCCGGCGACGTCGTTCCAGGCCGACCTCCCCGGCGCCCCGAACGATCCCGCCTCCTGGGTCGGCACCTTCTACAACGCGAGGGCCGGCACGATCTACGCCGGCACCTCCCAGGTCCAGCGCAACATCATCGGTGAGCTGGTGCTCGGCCTGCCCAAGGAGCCCCGCCCCCGGAGCGTGTCCTGGCGCGAGGACCAGAAGGCGGCCGCCGCGCCGAAGGCGTGAGCTGGGTGGTGCGGGCGACGGTGGCGGTGGCCCGGCACCCGTCCCTGTGGTGGGTGGCGGTGGCGCAGCTGGGCAGGTTGGCGGCACCGGGGTGGTGGCGCCGTCCGCCGCACCTGCCCGTGCCCGACCGGGACTACCTCCGGTTCCGGCTGCAGACCGCCTACGGCGACGCCGACCGCGACCCGGAACCGGCCGACGTGGTCACCTACCTGCGCTGGTGCCGCGCCTGGCCCCGCGCAAACGCCCGACGCGGATAGGTGAGGTCGCCATTCGGCCTGCCGTTGTCCGGCTTCGCCGGATCAAGCACCGTGCTCTTGGGTCGCTCGTCTATCGGCTCGCTCCTCGGCCGGCGGGGATGGGCGCCGCCGCTGCCGCCGGGTTCACGTCGGCGGCCAACGGCTCGAGCTCGGTGACCGGGTCGAGGCGGGCCGCGAACCGGCGCAGCGAGCGCAGCACCCTCGGCGGGGGGATCGACGGCACGGTCGCTCGCCGGCTTCCTCGCCGTCGCCGCCGTAGGGCTCTGGGCCCGTCGTCGCACCACCCGGTAGACGCCCGACTGACAAGACGCCTTCTGGCATGCATCCCGGTCGTCATGACGACCGCAACGCATGCCAGAACCAGGGCGCTCACCGCGTTCGCGCCGATAGGGTGCGGCGCCATGACCAGGGCACTGGTGCTGAACGTCACCTACGAGCCGCTGAGCGTCGTGGCCGGGCGCCGGGCGGCGGTGCTGGTCCTGGCGGACAAGGCCGATCTGGTCCACGAGTCCGGCCTCGCCCTGCGATCGGAGCGCCTCGACGTGCCCGTGCCGTCGGTGATCCGGCTGCGCCAGCTCGTGCGGGTGCCGTTCGAGCGCCACATCCCCCTCAGCCGGCGGGCCGTCTTCGTGCGCGACGGCCACGAGTGCCAGTACTGCGGCGGCGCGGCCGAGACCATCGACCACGTGCTGGCTCGGAGCCGCGGTGGTGGCCACACGTGGGACAACGTGGTGGCCGCGTGCCGGCGCTGCAACCTGCGCAAGGGCGACCAGCTCCTGGCCGACACCACCATGGTGCTGCGCAGCCGCCCCGTGTCCGCCCGCCGGTTCACGTGGGTGATCACCTCGGTGGGCCGGGTCCCCGAGGCGTGGGAGCCGTACCTGCAGGCGGCGTGAGGTCGCTCGAAGGACCCCCGGTGGCGGCGGTGGAGCTGCACCGGGTCAACCTCGCTCTCCGCCAGCCCCACGCGGCCGCCGGGGGCACCGAGGCCAGGCGTGACGTCATCCTCGTGCGCGTCGCGCTCGAGGACGGCACCGAGGGGTGGGGCGAGTGCCCCACCTTGTCGCGCCCGACCTACACGGCCGAGCACACCGACGGGGCGTGGCTGGTGCTCGGGCGGGAGCTGGCTCCGGCCGTGCTCGCCGGGCGCCCCTCGGGCGTGGTCGGGCACCCGATGGCGAAGGCCGGCCTGGCCGACGCCGTGCTCGACGCCCGCCTCAAGGCCGCAACGAGGTCCCTGGCCCACCACCTCGGCGCGACGCGGGACCAGGTCGCGACCACCACCGTCGTGGCGCGGGTCGGCTCGCTGGCCGAGGTGCTCGACGGGGTGGCGGCAGCGCCGGGCGGGGTCAAGATCAAGATCCGGCCCGGGTTCGACCGGGAGCCCCTCGCCGCGGTGCGGGCCGCCTGGCCCGAGCGCTGGATGGCCGCCGACGCCAACGCCAGCTACGGCGCGGACGACCTCGGACGGTTGACACGCCTGGACGACCTGGGCCTCGCCTACCTCGAGCAGCCCACGCCCGGTCTGGCCGACGCCGTCGCCGTCGCCCGGGCGCTGTCCACCCCGGTGTGCCTCGACGAGGCGGTCGACTCGCTCGACGCCACCCGCACCGCCGTCGCCCTGGGATCGATGGCGGTGCTGAACGTCAAGCCGGCCCGCCTCGGCGGAGCAGAGGCGGGGGCGGCGGCGGTGGCGATCGCGGCCGACGCGGGGGTCGGCGCGTTCGTGGGCGGCATGTTGGAGACGGGCGTCGGCCGGCGGGCGGCCCTGGCCGTCGCCGGCCTCGAGGGGTGCACCCTCCCCACCGACCTCGGCCCCTCGGCCCGCTACTTCGCTGCTGACGTCACCGAGCCCGTGGAGGCAGGGGCCGGGGGCCACCTCCAGGTTCCGACCGGTCCGGGCATCGGCCCCGCCCCCGACCTGGCGCGCCTGGAGGCGGCCGCCACCGACCACGTCGTCCTGCGCCGGTGACCGCCGGGTGATCGGCCCCGAAGGGCGAGCGGCACCGGGTTGGATCGTGTCGCGGTCCACCGGGTCGGCGGCTGCGTTCCACGCCCGGCCGCTGCCCCTGTCGGCCCGGCGCGAGGTGGCCGTGCTGGAGGTGGACCGTGCCGCCGTGGTGCTCGGCAGCACCCAGGCCCTCGACGCCGTCGACGGCCGGGCGGCCGCCGGCGCCGGGGTGGACGTGGTGCGCCGGCGCAGCGGCGGGGGAGCGGTGCTCCTCGAGCCCGGTGGGGCGGTGTGGGTCGATGTGGTGATCCCGCGGGACGACCGGCTGTGGTCCGACGACGTGGGCCGGGCCTTCGCCTGGTTGGGCGACGTCTGGGCCGGGGCACTGGAGGACCTCGGGGTCGAGGCCGAGGTGCACCGAGGGGGGTTGTGCACCACCCCGTGGTCGCGGCTCGCGTGCTTCGGGGGACTCGGCCCCGGAGAGCTCACCGTGGCCGGGCGCAAGGTGGTGGGCCTGGCCCAGCGACGCACGCGCTCCGCCGCCCGGTTCCAGTGCGCCGCCCTCTTGCGCTGGGAGCCCGAGCGGCTGGTCCGCTTGCTGGCGATGGACCCCACCGATCGGGCCAGGGCGGCGGCCGAGCTGTCGGCGGCGGCGGCTCCGGTCGCCGTACCCGGGTCCCTCCTGGTCGACGCGTTCCTCGCCCACCTGCCCCCCTGAACCCGGCGACGACCGGCAGAACCGCCCTTGCCAGCACCACCCTCCGGGGTTATGGTGGCACGCAGTGGAACAAGCACCCACATATTCCCTGTCAGGGGAAAGCTCTCCCACAGTCGACCTGACCCCTCTCGGCCCGCTCCTTCCGCTGACCGACGCCGTCGACCACGGCCTCGATGTGAAGTCCCGGGCGGTGCTGCCGGCCGCCGTCCGCCCCGCGTTCCTCGAGGGCGGGTTCCTCACCATGTGGGTCGGGCCGTGCGTCGCCGCCTTCCCGGCGACGTCGTTCACCACCTGGGTCGACCGGATCCGGGGCCAGCTGGCCACGTCCGGCTTCGACGACCCCGCCGCCCACGTCCGCTACGTCCACGCGCGGTCGGCGCGGTTCCGTCCCGACCTGCAGGGCCGGTTCGTGCTGCCCGATCGGTTCCGGGAGGCTGCCGGCATCGAGCGCGAGGTGACCGTGGTCGGCGTCGGCGACCGGGTCGAGCTCTGGGACACGGCCACCTACGGCCGGGACCTCGACGAGCTCGAGCAGAACATCAGCTTCCTCCAGTCGACCTACGACCTTCCCGAGGTCGGGGCGTGACCCCGGCCGAGCACCCCACCAACCGATCCCACCCGACCGACCACCACCCCCGGCACCCGGGGCGGGCCGCTCGGTCGTTCGCAGTCCCCCGGCGGACCAGGAGGCTTCAGCCCCTACTCCAACTCCGCCCGCTGACCCCTCTAGCCGACCCGGGGAGAAATCCCGGGCGGCGCCGGTCCGCCGGGGGACTGCCGACGATCGATCGACCCCGCCCGGGATGCCGGGTGGCATCGCGTTCAGGAGCCCACGTGGCTGACCCCGGGCCGAACTACGCCCACACCCCGGTGCTGGCCGACCGGGTGGTGGAGCTCCTCGCCGCCGTCCCGGCCGGCACCGCCGTCGACCTCACCGTCGGCGGCGGCGGCCATGCCGCCATGCTCCTCGCCGCCCACCCCGGCCTGCGCCTGATCGGCATCGACCGGGACCCGAGCGCGCTGACGGCGGCGAGCCAGCGGTTGGAGCCCCACGCCGGCAGGGTCGTGCTCCGCCACGCCCGTTCGGACTCCCTGTCCGCGGTGCTGGCCGAGGAGGGCCGGTCCGACGTCGTCGCCGTGCTCGCCGACCTCGGCGTCTCGTCGCCCCAGCTCGACCGGCCCGAGCGCGGCTTCAGCTATCGCGACGACATGGCCGGGCCGCTCGACATGCGCATGGACCCCACCCGCGGTCCCACCGCCGCCGACCTGCTCAACTCCCTGGACGAGGCCGAGCTGGCCCGCATCCTGGCCGACCACGGCGACGAACGCTTCGCCCGCCGGATCGCCGCCGCCATCGTCGCCGCCCGGCCGTTGCGGACCACCGCCGAGCTGGCCGCGCTGGTGCGCGACGCCATCCCGGCCCCCGCCCGCCGTCGGGGCGGCCACCCGGCCAAGCGCACGTTCCAGGCCATCCGCATCGCCGTCAACGAGGAGCTGGACGTCCTCGCCGCCACCCTCGACCAAGCGATCGACGCCCTCCGACCCAGAGGCCGGGCGGTGGTGCTGTCGTACCAGTCGGGCGAGGACCGGCTGGTCAAGGCCCGCTTCCGCGACGCCGCCGACGGCGGCTGCACCTGCCCGCCGGGCCTGCCGTGCGCCTGTGGGGCGGTGCCCGTCGCCCGCATCCTGACCAGGGGCGGGATGACGCCGTCGCCGGCCGAGCGCGAAGCCAACCCCCGGGCGGCCAGCGCCCGCCTCCGCGCCATCGAGAAGCTCGACTCGGTCGGGGGCCGGCGGTGACCGCGCCCGTCCGCGCTCCGGCGCGCCCGGTGCGACGGTCGGCGGCACCGGCACCGTCGCCCGCCCCCGCTTCGACGCCCGGTCCGCGCCGCCACCTCACCGTGGTGGAGCCCGCTCCCCGTCGCAGCCGCGCCGCCCTGCTCACCGCGGTCGCCGTGATCGTCGTGTTCGGCGCCCTGTTCCTGAACGCCGTCTTCCACACCGTCCTCGTGTCGGGCCAGCAGGAGCTCGACACCTTGAACCGCGAGGTCGAGGTGTCTCAGCAGCGCAACCAACGCCTGCGGCTGCGGGCGGCGGGCCTGGCCTCGCCGACCCGCATCGTCGCCGCTGCGTCGCGGGACGGCATGGTGGTGCCCGACCGCACCTCGTGGCTCAGCGCCCGGCCCGACGGTTCGGCCATCGGCTCGACCTCCGAACGGTCCGCCCCGCCCGTGCCCGGCGCGAACGAGGACCAGACGGACCAGGCGGACCCCGCGGAGCAGGCGGGGGCCACGTCGACGGGCGACCGTGAGGGCCGGTGACGGCCCGGACCGGTCCGGGCTCCGGACCGCCGCGCCCCCGCGCCGGTCGTCGTTCGGGCCCTGACGGCGCCTTCGACGCCTACCGGGCCACCCGGGCCACCCGCGCCGCCCCATCCACCCGATCCACCCGCGCCGCGCAGTCCTCCCGCCCCTCCCGTTCCACCCGGTCGGGCCCACGCTCTGCCCGCCGGGCGACGCCGGCCGCCGCCCGTCGCCCGGTGCCGGCAACCGGCCGGGGGTCCCGCCCCGCCCGGCCGCCGCACCGCCCCCGGCGCCACCGGGACCACGGTGCCGGGACGGCGGCCCTGCCCCCGGCGGTGGCCAAGCGTCGCCTCGGGGTGCTGGCCGTGGTCTTCTGCCTCATGTTCGGGGCGGTGGTGGCGAAGCTGGCCGACGTCCAGGTGGTCAACCCGGACCGCTACGTGAGCCAGGGCCAGCGCCAGCGGTTCGTGTCGAACGTCATCCCCGCCGGCAGGGGCTCGATCGTCGACCGCAACGGCATCGAGCTGGCGCTGTCCATCCCCCAGAAGACGGTGTTCGCCGATCCCGCCCTCGTCGACGATCCCGGTCGCACCGCCCGGAAGCTGGCGCCCGTGCTCGGCCTCGACGGCGGCGACCTCGTCCGCCGGCTCACCCGTCCGGGGCGCTACGTCGTGCTGGCCCACACCGTCGCCGACGACGTGGCTCGGGACGTGGCCGCCCTCGGCCTGCCCGGCATCGCCATGTTCGACGAGTTCAAGCGCTACCAGCCCAGCGGCGACGTCGCACGGTCCCTCCTCGGTCGGGTCAGTGAGGACGGCAGCCTCGGGTACTCCGGCCTGGAGGCCCAGTTCGAGCCGGTCCTCGGCGGGGCGTCCGGCAAGGTGACCTACGAGAGGTCGGGCGGCGACGGCGACCGCACCATCGCCGGTGGCCGCCAGCGGGTGGTGCCCGCCCGTCCCGGTCGCGACGTGGTGCTCACCCTCGACCGGGCCATGCAGTTCGAGACCGAACAGGTGCTGGCCCGCCACGTGGCCACCGCCCGGGCCAAGGGCGGCATCGCCATCGTGATGCGACCCGGCACAGGTGAGATCCTGGCCATGGCCAACGTGGCCACCGACCCGGCGGCGATCCCGGGTGACCCGGCCGGCGTGCGGTCCACCAGCAACAACCTGGCACTCACCACCGTCTACGAACCGGGCTCGGTGAACAAGGTGATCACCCTCGCGGGAGCCATCGAGGAGGGCGTCGTCCGGCCCGACACGACCATCGCCGTGCCCGACAACATCCAGGTGGCCGACCACCGCTTCACCGATCACGACCCTCACCCGGTGACGACCTGGACCACCACCGACATCCTGGCCACGTCGTCGAACGTCGGGACGATCATGGTGGCCCAGCAGCTCGGCAAGGACGGGATCGACAGCTACCTCCGCAAGTTCGGCTTCGGAGCGGCGAGCGGGCTCGACTTCCCGAACGAGGCATCGGATCAGATGCTCGACCCGGCGGACTGGTCGGGCACCTCCATCGGCGCCATCCCCATCGGCCAGGGGATCTCGGTGACCGCGCTGCAGATGTTGAACGCCTACAACGTGCTCGCCAACGACGGCGTGCTCGTCGCCCCCCGCCTCATCGACGCCACCGGCACCCCCACCGGGCGGCAGCGGCGGCCACCGTCGGCCCGGAGCCGGGTCGTCTCCGCGTCCACGGCGACGGCCGTGCGAGCGATGATGGCCCAAGTGGTCGAACGAGGGACGGGTGAGAAGGCGGCCGTGCCCGGCTACTCGGTGGCCGGCAAGACCGGCACCGCCCGCAAGCCGCTGGCCGACCACATGCCCGGGAACGGGTATCTGGACCGTGACGGCGCCTACCACTACGTCGCCACCTTCGCCGGGTTCCTCCCGGCGGAGAAGCCCGAGCTGTCGGTGATCGTCGTCCTCGACGAGCCCACCAGCTCGATCTACGCCAGCGACGTGGCCGCTCCCGCCTTCTCCGAGCTGGCCCGCTACGCCCTGCGCCGCTACGGGATCCCGCCGGCGGCGGTGAAGGCGGCCGCCTACGGCGTGCCTCAGATCAGCGCGTCGGCCCAGGCCATCGCCGACGACGCGGTGCCGGGCAGCGGCCCCCCGACGACCGTGCCCACCCCGTCGACCACCGTCCCCCCGCCGGTCACCCCGTCCACCACGGTCCCACCTGATCGGGAGACCTCCACCACCGCGCCGTCCGGCCGGCCCTGAGCGCCGTGCGCCTGGACGACCTGCTCGCCGCGGTAGCGGGGCGCCCCGGCCTGGAGCACCTGGTGCTGAACGGCGGGACCGGCGGCGACCTGTCCGGCGCCGCCGACGTCGCCGCCGTGACCCACGACTCGCGGGCCGTGGCCCCCGGCGCTCTGTTCTGCTGCGTGCGGGGCGCCCACGCCGACGGCCACGACCACGCGCCCGCCGCCGCCGCCGCCGGCGCGGTCGCCCTGCTGTGCGAGCGACCGCTCGGGCTCGACCTCCCCGAGCTGAGGGTGCCCTCGGTCCGGGCGGCCATGGGGCCGGTGGCGGCTGCCTTCCACGGTGAGCCGTCGGCCCGTCTCGCCGTCGTCGGCATCACCGGGACGAACGGCAAGACCACCACCGCCCACCTGCTCGCCGCCATCCTCGACGCCGCCGGGCGGCCCTGCGGTGTGATCGGCACGCTCACCGGCGCCCGCACCACCCCCGAGGCGCCCGAGCTCCAGGCCCAACTGGCGGCCTTCCTCGCCGAGGGGCGCCAGGCCGTCTCCATGGAGGTGTCCTCGCACGCCCTCGACCAGCACCGCGTCGACGGCACCGCCTTCGCGCTGGCCGTCTTCACCAACCTGAGCCAGGACCACCTCGACCACCACGGGACCATGGAGGCCTACTTCCAGGCCAAGGCACGCCTGTTCGACGCCGGTCTCAGCGCCCGTGCCGTTGTGAACCTCGACGACCCTCACGGCCGTCTCCTCCGCGACGCCGCCCAGATCCCCACCACGGGGTTCTCGCTCGCCGACGCCACCGCCGTCGAGGCGGGGCCGCGGGGGAGCCGTTTCCGGTGGCGGGGCACCGAGCTGCGGACGACCCTCGCCGGGCGGTTCAACCTGGCCAACGTCCTGGCCGCCGTCACCGCCGCCGCCGAGCTCGGCGTGGGGACCGACGCCATCGCGCAGGGCCTGGCCGAGGCGGCCCCGGTGCCCGGTCGCTTCGAGCTGGTCGACGCCGGGCAGCCCTTCGCCGTGGTGGTCGACTACGCGCACACCGCCGACGGTCTGGCCGCGCTGCTCGCCAGCGCCCGCGAGCTCACCGGTCCCGGTGGGCGGGTCCTGGTCGTGTTCGGGTGCGGCGGGGACCGCGACCGGGCCAAGCGCCCCGCCATGGGCGCCGCCGCCGCCGAGGGGGCCGACGTGGTGGTTGTGACCTCGGACAACCCCCGGTCCGAGGATCCGCACGCGATCATCGCGTCCGTGCTCTCCGGCATCCCCGAGGACGTGCAGCCCGTCATCGAGCCCGACCGGCGCGCCGCCATCACCGCCGCCGTGAGCCGGGCGTCGGCGGGCGACGTCGTGGTCATCGCCGGCAAGGGCCACGAGACGACGCAGATCGCGGGGGCGACGTGCACGCCGTTCGACGACCGCGTCGTGGCCCGGGAGGTGCTCGTCGGGTGATCGCCCTCCTCGTGGCGGGCGGCATCGGCCTGGCCTCCTCGCTCCTCGCCACCCGCTTCCTGATCGACTGGTTGCGCCGCCACGGGGTGGGCCAACCGATCCACGAGGACGTGCCCGAGGGCCACCGCGTCAAGGCGGGCAAGCCCACCATGGGCGGCATCGGCATCGTCGTGGCGGCCGTCGCCGGGTACGGAGTGGCCCACGTGCGCAGCGGCGTCGTCTTCACCCGCTCCGGCCTGCTCGTGCTCGCCCTGATCGTCGGAGCCGGCGTGGTCGGCGGCCTCGACGACTGGATCAAGGTCTCCCAGGAGCGCAACCTCGGCCTCTCCAAGCGGGCCAAGGCGCTGGGGCTCCTGTCGCTCGCCATCGGCTTCGGCGTCCTCACGGTCAAGTTCACGGCCGTCCACACCACGTTGTCGTTCACGCGGTTCGACTCGTTCGACATCGACCTGAGGTCCGCCGGCTGGGTGCTGTGGGCGGTGTTGCTCATCCTGGCCACCACCAACGGCGTGAACCTCACCGACGGGGTCGACGGGCTGGCCGCCGGGTCGTCGATGTACGCGTTCATCGCCTACACCGTCATCGGCTTCTGGGCGTTCCGGAACCCGGGCTACCAGGTGCCCCACGCCCTCGACCTGGCCGTGGTGGCGGCCGCGATGCTCGGCGCCATCGCCGGGTTCCTGTGGTTCAACGCCGTCCCCGCCCAGATCTTCATGGGCGACACCGGGTCCCTGGCCATCGGCGCCGGGCTGGCCGGGCTGGCCCTCACCACCAACACCCAGCTGCTGCTGCCCATCATCGGCGGGCTGTTCGTGTTCGAGACCATGTCGGTGATCCTCCAGGTGGGCAGCTTCCGGGTGTTCCACCGCCGCATCTTCCGCATGGCGCCGATCCACCACCACTACGAGCTGGCCGGGTGGCCCGAGACCACCATCCTCATCCGCTTCTGGATCCTCTCCGGCCTCTGCACGGCCGTGGCCCTCGGCATCTACTACGCCGACTTCGTGCACCTCACGGGCCAGTGAGCGACGCCGCCCTCGAAGGCCCCGGGCTCGTGCTCGGCCTCGGCGTGACCGGGCGGGCGGTGGCCGCCGCGCTGGTGCGGCGGGGGATCGGCGCGGTCCTGGTCGACGACCGGCCTGACGACGCGGCCCGGCGCCTCGCCGACGAGCTCGGGTCGAAGCTGCACGAGGCTCCCCGCGGCGAAGACCTCGCCGCCCTGATCGCCTCGGTGGGCGGAGTCGTCCCGAGTCCCGGCGTGCCTGAGAACCACCCCGTGTTCGCCCTCGCCGATCGGGCGGGGGTGCCGGTGGTGGGCGAGCTCGACCTGGCGGCCGCGTGGGACGACCGCCCCTGCCTGGCCATCACCGGCACCGACGGCAAGACCACGGTGACCACGCTGGTCACGAGCATGCTCGAGGCCTCGGGGGTCGCCGCCGTCGACGCCGGCAACACCGAGGTCCCCCTCGTCGCCGCCATCGACGACCCCGACCCGGCCGTGTTCGTGGTGGAGGCGTCGTCGTTCCGGCTCGCCCCCCTGCGCCGCTTCCGCCCGGCGGTGGGAACGTGGCTCAACTTCGCCCCCGACCACCAGGACGTCCACCGCTCGCTCGCCGCCTACGAGGCGGCCAAGGCGAACCTGTGGGCCCGGAACACCGCCGACCAGCTGGCGGTGGCCAACTACGACGATCCGATCGTGTCCGCCCACGCCGCCCCTCTCCCCGTCGTCGAGGCGTTCGGGCTCGGTCCTCGCGCAGGACCGCTGGCCCGACGACCCCGCTGGCACGTCGACGGCTGCTCCCTGCGCAGCCCCGACGGCGAGGCGTTCCTGGCCGTGGCGGAGCTGCACCGCGCCTTCCCCCACGACCTGGCCAACGCCCTGGCGGCGACAGCCACGGCGATCGGCGGCGGGGCCACCCTCGA
>JAABUR0100001748.1_pt1 | contig 37027 bp, 25 predicted proteins | sample 5560091 | NCBI WGS metagenome assembly JAABUR01 (sample SAMN10711879, study PRJNA513375) | rock metagenome | isolation source: Antarctica rocks | place: Antarctica: Victoria Land, University Valley sud | reverse complement strand
TTCAGTATATCAGCGTGATCGACGAGTCACTACTTCTTCGAGCACTGTAGTCACGTCTCTCAATACTTGAAACGACTATTCTATCTGATATCTTTTCATCAATTACTCAACGACACTGTCGATGTGATGAAGATGTTTTGATATCGACGCAGTCGACGAGTCGCAAATTCTTCGATCACTTGTAGTCACAACTCGCAGACTCTTCATCTGAGTTGTCTTTTTCACTAGTAGTATCTTCTCATCTTTTACTGACATCGACATGTCATTAATCTTCTTCGTAGATTGATTGTGACTGTTAGAAGAGATGTTGTCGCGTGAGTGAAAACTCTGCATGATGACTTTTCTGATCATGCAACGTTCTAACATCGTTCAAACTGCGTCGAATTGAGATCTCTTGACTCTTTTGACTTCTATTCGAACACAGAATAGAATCAAAAGATTCGTAGTCGACATCATGTATAAATGAATCTCGTTGTCAGTCAACTTATTCATTATATCAACAAGCTTATTGAGCGTGATATATTCTCTTTCAATGCAATGATTTACATTTTTGCGTATAATATATTTGAAAAACAGTCAGATAAAAACTGATTTCATGAGTTCATTTAATGTCATTCAAATATATTGCAGTCAAAGTTTCTACAAGAAGCTGATTTAAAGCAAAAAAAAAAAAAAGTCAATAATGCATATCAATATCAGCTTTATTTTGACTTAGTAAATGTTTTCATTACGTTTAATTTCATACTAATATGAGATAAATAAAGCAAAAAATCGAAGAATATGAGATTCTTTCTTCAAACATATACAATATGAACGAAAAGAGCTTTCTACTTGAACTGCTTCAAAAAACTTGAAGAGTCTTTAATTTAAAGCATTTAAACAATGATAAATTGCTGAGTGTTGATCAAGATGATAATAAAGAATAAATCATCTTGATTGCAATCATTTGCATGAATCTGATTTATATATTTTCTTCAATTATTTATCAGATAAAATCAAACAACATTCAGAATAACTGACTTACTGAATATGACTTTAAAGAGCAATTCTACTTCTTTGCTTTCTTTGCTACTGATTGAATTAATGATGAATTAATTTACTTTTGACTCACTATCATATTTGATTGAAATATGAAATTAAAAGTCAGAAATTTTCATGATTATCATCTTTTATTTGTTAACAAGCATGATAATGATATTAACATGAAGTTTCTTGACTGATGTGAGCAGAACAAGATGTTTGTAACTTTATATTCTTTTCATTCTACTTATCATTTTTAATCTTTGAATATCAGCTTATTCAATTCTTTGATCAATTATTACTTGCAAAATCTGAATGACTGAATCTTTAAAAGTCAAGAACTTTCTTAAATATTAAAAAGAAATTTCTTTGATTTATTTTAATCTGCACATCAAGCTACATTCACGTCTGTCAACATTAAAAGTAAATGAAAAAAGATGAAATTGCAGTCTTTCAATTCATCACAAATCATAAAGCAGATTAAATTGAAGATTAAATCTGTTTCAAGTCATTTTTTTTCTTCAGCATTGTTTAAAACTGATTGAAGAATGATTCAACAATTAATAAAGTCAGTTATAAAGAAAGTAATTGATTTGAAAGTTCATAAGTTGAACAATATGATGAAAAAGCTTACTACAGATGTTGTTCTTCTGAAAGCAGAAAATAAAAATCTTCAATAAACAGTATGTATTAAGCAAAGTTGCAGACGACGTGAAAAGTTTTTATTTGATGATCTAGAAATTAATAGTGAGACAAAAAGAGTGTTTTTTAGTTCTAATAAAATTCAGATGACTTGTGATCATTAAATTCAAAGAATCAAAGAGAAACAGCAAGCTATTATTCAAAAAATCAATGAAAAGAAATCAAGAAAGCTTAAAAAGTTAAAAAAACAACGTTTAATAACTGAAAGAAAGATGAAACAAGAAAAAAAAAAAATGAAGTGAAAGAAGAAAGCAAAGTGAAAAAAAAAGCTACAAGTGAAGAAATTGAAGCAACAACGTTTAGTTCAGAAGCAAAAGTTGAAAACTAAAGAACTTCAAAAAGAACAAAAGAAGAAGTTTAAAAAAATGAAAGTACAGCAATTCATTGATTTTATTTTTATTAAAAAGATGAAAAAAAAATTAAGTCAAATCAGATTTATATAAATTGAAAGACAAAACAAAGTTTTTAAATGATTTGATGATTGATTTTATAGCTTGAAAACTTCATATAAATATTGATAATTCTTTACATTAATTGCAATTTGATTTTATGAATGATGATTGAATAATTATAATTGTAATTCATACACTCTTGTGACATCGATTTAGACTCAACTCATGAGAGACTTTATGCTACTTATATTGAGTGAACAAAACTCTCTGAGAGAGAAAATCACTCGTCGTCTATACAACTGCTTCGCGCAGTCGAAACAATGAGATTGACACTGTGTTATCAAGTAATGAATCTATAGCTTCTATTCAGCGCGTGACGCTTGAGTAAACTCTTGATGAGAGTGTCTGTGCTGTTTGATTATGATGCATCGTCTTTGCTCTGCTCTTCATTGACGATATTCTATACAATGATGTTTCGATTCGATTCTCGATTCGAAGACGAAAGACGTTTTCTTTGCACTCGTGATACTTGTGATTGTAACGTACGTAGAGCTGTGTTCTCTTACTCAATGATTGTCATTCATTGAGCAGAGAAATATGTGATGAAAGAGAGATGCACACGATGAAGAGATAGAGTGTGATTGTACTGAGTAACTCTTTTCTTCTCTTGATTTGACTTGTGTCACGTAGACGTTGAATGAACTGTTAGTATAGACGTGCGATCGCAATTGTTTGATGTTTGACTCTGATCAATGAAAGAGAATGCGTTCTGATCGTTCTCTTGAGCTCTCAATTTTTCACATAAATAGATGAATGACTTGACGTCAAGTAAAAAAGATGAGCTCAAGCTCTCTCAGTATATCAGCGTGATCGACGAGTCACTACTTCTTCGAACACTGTAGTCAAGTCTCTCAATACTTGAAATGACTATTCTATCTGATATCTTTTCATCAATTACTTGACGACATTGTCGATGTGATGAAGACGTTTTAATATCGACGCAGTCAACGAGTTGCAAATTCTTTGATCACTTGTAGTCACAACTCGCAGACTCTTCATCTGAGTTGTCTTTTTCACTAGTAGTATCTTCTCATCTCTTACTGACATCGACATGTTATTAATCTTCTTCGTAGATTGATTGTGACTGTTAGAAAAAATGTTGTCGCGTGAGTGAAAACTCTGCACAATGACTTTTCTGATCATGCAACGTTCTAACATCGTTTGAACTGCGTCGAATTGAAATCTCTTGACTCTTTTGACTTCTATTCGAACACAGAATAGAATCAAAAGATTCGTAGTCGACATCATGTACAGATGAATCTCGTTGTCAGTCGATGATTGAATAATGATAAAAATAAAATGAGTGACTAATTAAGTTTAAAGTATGCATGAAATTGAAACATACATAAGCTTAAGCATATTTTTAAACTTTCTCTTTATTTCTTAAGTCAACAAAAGTGATAATACTTTTTGCATTCATGAATTGAAATTTATTATTCTTTATACTACATGTATATTTTTTGACTTTTATCTGATTAATTGACATCAAATTATAATGTAGTTCTGAACAGTAATACATATTAATTAGTTGAATTTTGATTGATTAATCATTCAGCAAAATGTCAATTATAATTGAATCTTTCTTGATTATGAATACTGTTTCATTATTTGCAGTAACAATGCTGTTATCAATGATCTTTCAATATGACTGTTTATTGAACAAGTTTATGTCATGACAGATATGATTCTCAGCTTCGCTGTTTATTTATTAAACATCTGTGTAACTGTTAACTCAATAAACAATGAAAATCTTCATTGTTTTGACTATTTTGACTTCAAAACTTATTTCAAAATCATTTTCTTAATTTTTTCTTTCTGAATAAAGTTTAAAATGTAATTCTCAGCAGCTTTGTTGATCATGATTCTTTTACTTACAATGAAAGCAAAACTTTCTGATTTTGCTGTTGTTTTTGAATTTTGAATTTTTTTCATTGAATTGAGCAATCATACTTTTGAAGCTAAAGTCATTCTTTTCATTCACTCATTTGTCATGATTAATTAAAGCAATGATTATTTCATTAATTAATAGCTTAAATTTGTTCATCTTAATACTTTGTATCAGATTGAAAATGTATAATTCTAAACTTTCGTTGAGATTTAAAAGAAAGAGATTACTCAGCATTCATGATTTTACTGTTTTTTTGACATTTAAACACTTGATAATAGTTCATTTAAGCAAGTCAACATAGTTCTGAATGAAGTTGAAGTTCAATTGTTTTGAATGATTGAGTTCTTTGATGATCAGATATAAAGTAATCAAGTTTGACTGTTCATAATGAGTATTTAAAATGAATTACATCTTGATGAAGTCATTTATCTTAACTATATATACTTGAAATTCTTTTTTGCAGTTATAAATGATCATATCACAGACTCTGTTATTTTTATTCGCTCAATAGTGAGTTGCAATGACATACTTTTTTCTGACTGTTGTCAAGATAATGAATGCAGCAGTTGCTGCTGTGAGATTGAATGCAACTGCTGAGAATGTAACTGCTGCTGATTACAAAGCTTTTGATTTTTTTAATTATTTGAAGATGATCATTCAGAGATTTTTAACTTTCAAGACATTGATTATGTTTTTTTTTCATGAATCATAGTTCTCACTTCTCTTTAGCTTTGAAACATGATAGTTCTTTAAATCTTTCATTATAATTGAAATACAAAAGTTATTTTATGAAATTTTGATGAAATTTGATTGAAAGAAAAATTTTCTCATTTGATGACAGTGAGTTTAATGCTTCTGCTCTTTGTTTATTTGCAATAGCGAAATAATGCTAACTTAAGCTCATAATTTATTGATATATGAGAATCAGAATAAATATGTGCATATAACTATTTAGTAGATAAAGTATATATATTTGATAAAGCATATAAATAAAGAAAAGAAGTGAGTGAAGAGTAAATACTCATTCACTAGCTTTGAATAAATGCAAAGATTACTAATCACATGAGTAACAGTACTGTTTTCTGTTTCATACTGTTTTCTGTTTTCAACATATGTTGAAATGCTCTGAAATGTTAAATTTATTTAATGACTGATCTGAAACTAGTAGCATTATATAATTCTCTTTCACAGTTTGCAATTTTGCACAGAACAATAAGCAATTTGATGCTTTAAATATTTAAGCACATAAGCATTGTGATAACAGAATTAAAATTTCTCTGTAATTGAATGAATTATTCTTTCTGCTTTCATCATTATAATTCTTTTAAATTTCATTGCATACTTTACTATCTTAACTTTGATGCTAGTGATGTAATAATTTGTTTCATGACATTTATTTTTTACAAAATCATTCTCTTCAGCAGTTTCATTTATGTCAGATACTTTTTTAGTTACATCATCAAATTTATTCTAACTTTATTTCATGAAAGAACTTTAAATGTTCAAAAGATATGAAAGTGAAATGAATAATAATGCATCTCATATGATTGTATTTTTAATCATTGAGAAGCTCAAGCAGAATGCAAGTTTATAAACTTGTAAATAAATTTTATATTTATGATTAAATTTGAATTTTATTATGATTTCATTTAATGCTCTTGACATATGCTTTACATACTAGAGCTTGAAGCTTTTTCAATTCAACGTCAAATCTTGAATGTGCAAAACATATATTAATTTTAAAGTTTAATTTTACATCAAGAATTTTTCTTAATCTCAGTTGAACTTTTTCAAATCTCTTGATCAGTTGTAACTCATACTAATCTTTCTTTTTTCTGTCTTTATTCTTTTGTTTCATCTTTCAAGATTTCAAGTTATCTTGTTTCTCAGACGTGTCAGCATCACTCAGTTTCTTTAAGTTAATGTCATTTCTTAGTTCATGCAAAAAACTCAGTCAAGATTGAAATGATTTTAAATTGATAATTAGCAGCAACATGAATTTAATCTGATTGATTGATTAATTAATTGATTAATTCATACATGAAATTCAAAGTTTAAAATCATTTATCTTGAAGTAGCTTACTATTTCATCAATTTAAGCAGAAATAGTCAATCATAAATTCTGCAGTTTCATTTTAATTATATATGATACATAAACAGAGAAAATCAAGCATTATAGTGAAATGAGATTCTCAAAACTCTCTGAAATGACTGTTTCTTCTACTGTTTGATCTGCAATTCTAATTCTTTGCTCTTGCATTTATAATTTACATCATCAAATGCATTTTGTCTGAAATATCAGTTGAATGTTAACTTGTCATTCTTAATTTTTTAAATGCTTCATGAAAACATTCTTAAATTGATCAAAAAGATGTATTTATATCATGAATTTAACAACTTCTTTTATCAACTTGAATGTACTGAGAATTGTTGAAATCATGTTTAGAATCTAATCACACTGCAGCGAGATAGTGCGTAGCTGAATAGAATGTTTGATCAATAGAGATAGCTATAACTAGAATATTAAGAATACAGAAGAAATCAAAGAGAGTTTCGAGCTGTATCTATAGTAGTGCAAAACAAAGAGAGCAAAGCAGATTTGCTCAAGTATCGAAAGCGCTAGAATAGAGTGTTGAGGCTAGAAATTCAACATGAGTCAAAATCTCTAGAGCTTGTTGACTAGAAAATTCTATTCAATCTCGACACACTCGTAACATTTAATGTTGTTTGAATTCATATGAAGACTGAAGTTATATGAAGTCTGAATTCAAATATCAACTAGCTTTAATCAATATGCAGTCAACTCACTAATGTTGATTATGAATTGATTAAAGTTAAATTAAGCGAAGACTAGAATTGTAACATTATTTCTTTTCTTCAACTATTTATGTTTGCATGAATGTTATTTCTTAGTGCGCTTTTCTTAAATATTTGATATGAAAGTCATCAATCATTTCTTGAGCGTTCATAAATTCATCATCATCAGCGTTGTATCAGTTGAAATCATTGTCATAGTTCTTTCATTTAACTTAATATTAAAGTCATCTTTGATATCATTGAAAATTCAGTATATCATCAATTTTTCATTCATCTTTATTGTTTATTATTATTGATTCTGAAGATTCATTCTTTTGATTAAACAAAGAATCATTAACAACAGAACAAAAAAGTTCAAAATGAAACACATCATGTATATGCATAGTTTCTGATAGCTTCAATTTATAGAAAAAGTTGATCAAGTTTATGACTTTGAATGAGTCAAGCATCTTGTCATTCAATTTTTTGAAAGATCTTGCTGTAATAATGTTTTATTTGTTCAGAAACATCTTTGATTCAATCTTATAATTAATCTTTTTTCTATGCTTATTAGCTTGATTCATCATTTGTTTTCATGATTCAATCAGAGCTTCGCGAGCAAAGATCAATGTTTTATTCATATGATTGAATATATCTTCAGCTTGAACAATCTGTAGACGTTTGTAAGTACTTTCATACTTGATGAGATTGAGATCAAAGCTTATATGAGAATGAAAGTCTTTGTTTATGAAGAAAAGAATCATGAAGATGACTAAAGACAAGATGTTATTATCAGTAAATTTAATCATTGATAATCACTTGAATCAGTCATTCTGCATATATGAGCAGAAGAAATAAAGATATTGCTTGATGTTCTGATTGACTCATTTGCTTTGATTATTGATCTGAAAATGATAAATGATGAACAATCAAAGAGAAATACTCAGTCATTTGCAAAGAGACTTTCAAAGAATGAAAGTGAACTGAGAATCTTTATCTGATACAATGAAGATTAATAGATCATGAATTTAATATATTCATTGAAGCAATAGCTCAACTATTCTTTCTGCTGTGATGTTTTCATCATCAGTAAAACAAGAAATGTAGTGTCTTTTCTTGAATAGTTTGCAGATCACTGTCAGAATCGTATTGCAGTTGTATAAAGTAAGCAGATTGATAATGAAGTTTATCATTATATCACGTCAACATTAATTAAGTATTGATAAAAAATATAGTAGTTCATTTGATTTATTTCTAAAAATCTTTAAACGTTGACAGATGTAACAGTTTTGAATATATTGATTTATCATTTTTCGTATGATGAGTCAATAGTAGTTTCGCTTTATGACTTTCATCATTTTAAGAATATTAGAATGATCTATCAAGAATTGATCATGCATTTCATGAATCAGATTCATTTGTAGAAGTTCATTAAATAAAACTTATAGCTGACTGACTTTGTATAGAATTTCTTCTTGAATCTGACAATTCTTCAGCTTGTTATCATTGCATTGTGCTTCATCTCTTGCTATTGTCTTGCGAAGTAGCATACAATTCTCGTTGATTTTATTTATATCAAGAACTTGTTTATAAATTGACTCATTAATATTCTTCTCTGTATTCTCTTTTAAATCAATGATCTTCATTCAATTTAATGTCAAAATAGTAGTTTATTGATAATGAATGCACTCATTCTCAAGATCTTTAAACATTGCGTTGAATCATTGAGTTAATGCATTGATCTTAATGTTCTGTTTATCAGATCAATATATTATCTTGAAGTTGAAATCAGTGAGCTTTTGAACTCAATGCATTTAACGTCTGCTTAGTTCTTTGTCTTTCATTAATAAGATGAGCGCTTGATGATCAATGAACATCTTGATAGAAATATGAGTTAACTTCAGTTCAAGTCATCAATGTTTAAATGCTTGAATGATGATCAGCAATTCTTTATCATATATCTTGTAGTTGCATTCAGCAGAAAACATGTTCTTATTATAGAAAGCAATTGAATGTAGAACTTCTTCATCATCATATTAAGATAGAACTTCATCATTGATGTAGTCAGAAAAGTCAGTTTTCAGAATAGTTTCATGAATCTGATTAAAGTAACGAAGTATAAAGATCTTGATCATTCATTTCTTCATGTAATTCAATGTAGTTTGACAAGCATCATTTCATTTAAATATGATTTTCTTTTGAATAAGTTGAATCATTGAGTGAACAATCTTCAAAAAGTTCTTTATAAAATGTTGATAAAAGTTGCAGAATTCAATAAAGAACTGCATCTGAGTAAGATTATCGAGAATAAATCAATTCACGACTGCTTGTATCTTTTAAAAGTTTATCTTAAGTCTCTCAGTTGACATCAAAAGTTTTAAAAAGATGATCTTTTAAACATGAAATTCACATTTGTTTATGTTCATCTGTAAATCAGCTTCTCATAGTCTATTTAAGATCAATCATACATGTTTCTTATGTTTCTTCAAAGTTTTGCTGTAAATAATAATGTCATCTAGATAAATTTGACAAAACTGATGCAAATATTTAAACAGCACGTCATTCATATAATGTTGATAGAAAATTGATTCGTTGATTAATTTAAATGACATCACGTGATATTTATAAAAGTTGAAGAAAGTGATAAAAATAATCAGATCTTCGTTATCTGAATGCATTTGCAGTTTATTAAAGATGACAATGATGTTTAATTGAGTCAGATACTTGCTTTCTTATATATGAGCAAGAGTTTCATCTATCAGAGACAAAGAATAGCGATTTCGTTTGATCAAAGCATTAAGCTTTCTGTAATCAATGCAGAAATGCAGACTTTCATTCTTTTTTTCAGTGAACAGAATGAGCGAAACATATGAGAAGAAGCTTGATGAAATGAACTCTTTGTTCAGATGTTTAATCAGATACTTCTTCATCTTCTGAAGTTTATGATTGAACATTTGATATAGTCTGCTTCAAGAAGATGTTCTTTCATTGATCAGCTTTATTTTATGATCATAGAAATGAGAAAATGATAGCTGATCAATCATTGCTCAATTAAACATGTTCAAATAGTCATGATATTCAGATGAAAGTTTAATCTTGACTTGCTTAAGTGCTTCAATGTGAAAAAACTTATGCAGATTCACTTCTTCAGACTTGTTTTCAAATGTAGTTATCAGTTTATTAATTTCTAAGATGATAACAGCAAAGATCTTGACGTCTGATTATTTGACTAACATTCTATATGTTACTGTCTTTATCATTGCTATGTTCATTGAATCTGATGTGACTATGTTCATTGAACTAAACGTTGATTTAGAAATTTCAACGTTAGTCAAAGTCACGTCATGTGATTTTGACTATTCAATAAGCTTTTTCTTTTGATTGAAAGAGAATAATTTCTGACTGAACTGAGTGAAAACAGAAGAAGATCACTTTAGTATCTGAGTAAAAGTTAAGCTCTTCTGTTTCATGATTAATTTATTGTTCATAAGTAAAGTAATTAATTTCAAAGTGAAATTGAAATTTGAAAATTGAAGAAAGTCAATTCACATATCAATGACTAGATTGATTTTGTTTATTCATGTTTTTTCAAGAATCATTTGATGTTGATTCAATTGAATAATTAATATAAAAGCTGTTTCAATCATATAATCTTAAACTGTCAGATTTGAATAAATGACATAAATAATGAGTTTTTTTGCATAATGATTGTTGAATTCTCATATTGACTTTGCTTTGATCAAAGTCAGAGATTTAATTTGCAACTAATCACAAACAATCTGCACAATCACTTCATTAATGAATAAATAGTCAGCAGCTTTGATATCAATCAATGACTTTAATGAATAATTAATTTCATTGCTAGATAATATACATTCAATAATCAAAGATTCAGAAGTAAAAAAATCATTTAACATGCTTATTATTGAAGAAATTAACACATCTTTCATCATGTCTTTGATGAAAGTCACTAGTTTTTTGTCTCATTCTTTTTGATAAATATTTTCTCATTCTCTCTATTTTCTGAAATGATGATTTCATGTAGTTGAAATGTGAAAACTCAAAAGATCAAAGTATTGATCTTGTTCTGAAAGCAATTCTTGAACAGATGATCTGATGTTTGCAAGTGTAACAGACGATGAAAGATCTCGCTGATTTTAATGCAAAAGCAATGATCAATTTAATATAATCAACTATCAAAGTTGATACTGATAATGAAATAACGCGCTTTTCTGATGCAATGATAACTTTGATGATAGTTGTGATAGTGCAACGTTCAGTGCAAAGCTGATAATTAGCTCGCTGTTTGCTATTTACATTCTGAAGAAAGATCTTTAAATAATTGAGTGAAGTGAAATCTTCAAAGCAAATCAATAAAGTGTTTTACAAGCAATTGTTGATTTTATTCTGAAGATCATTCATCAAAGTGCAATTCTCATAGTCAAAATAATTGAATAACTTCATAAAGTTAAAGTAAAAAACATTGAATGACTTGTCTGCTTATTTCAGAGCGTTGTATTCATGATCATTCTTTCAATTCTTATTCACTTCATCATATATTTCTTTCAAGTGCTCAAACAGATCATAGATCATGTAGAAAGAATTAATGAAGTCATGACATCATTAAGCAAAGATGTACTCATCAGCATCATCTTTTAATCTAAACATCATGTAAATAATGTAAATAGTTTCATCATTGAAATGATCAACATTGATGATCAGCTTATTCTTCATTTTATTTCTTTAAACTTTTCAGATCAATTCATCTTCATCAGTAAAGATGAATGAGTTCAAAAATTTATAGAATTTATGATGATTACTATTAAATAAGATGAATAACTTTCATGTGAAAGTACATAAATCAAAGTTTTATTGTTTCATAGTAATTGAAGACTCAGCAGACTTAATGAGCTGACGAGATAAAGATTAATCAGATGAATGCTTTGCTTCTTTGAGCTTTTTTTTTAAAGTCAACATCTTCTTTCATTGTAGAATGATCATCTTTTCTTAAGTCTTTATAGTAGTATGATTGACTTCTAGCTCATTCAATCAACTTGTATGCTCAACTTGTTGAATGATTCATTGCTCAATGCAATTCAAAGTTAAATTTCATTGAGTTTTAAGCTTGTTCAACATTTTGATGACATCATCTGACTTATCTAGAACTCATTGATGAAGTTGTTCACTGATCTTAATGTTTCATAAAGTTTCAACTTTCTTGACTTCAATTGAAGCATTGCTAAATAGCATGAAAACTCATTTGCTTGCATTGCTTTTAAGAAGATAAGTTGATCATGATTCAACTGATTTTGAGTTGCATGTCATTGTAAGAAAGATAGATAAATTGTAGACTTGAGAATAATGTTTTTTAATGAACGTAATTTAAAGAAGTTCTTGTGAATTTTCTGATAAACAAATAAGTGCAATATTCAAAGAATTTCTTACGAATAAAAGTAATAGTAATTTAAAGAATTTCTTACAAATTTTCTGATAAATGAAGTAAATTGTTTCATATCATTTACATGTTAATAGCAGAGTAGTTGATTAGCATTTATCTACTGTTAGAGATCAGCATAAAGTGAGTCATATGAATGTCATTTAACTAATAAATAAATGCTAAGAAAGAAAAGTATCTACAGAAAAGAACTCAATTCTTATATGTATGTTTCTTAACTCTGTATTAAACTTAATAGAGTTGACGTCTTATACATATGATGCAAAGTTTCAATGACATCACAGTTAACTTAAGTTTTCGCTAGTTTTATACTAGTTTAGTATCATCTGAATTCATATGAAGACTGAAGTCATATGAAGTTTGAATTCAGATATCAGCTAACTTTAATCAATATGCAGTCAACTCACTAATGTTAACTGTAAATTGATTAAAGTTAAATTAAGCAAAGACTAGAATCATAACAGAGAGAGTGAACTTAAATCTTAGATTGCAACAAGAGAAAAGAAAGAAAGAATATTAAATGATGACATGCAAAAAACAAAGAAACAACAAAAGAAAATGAAGAAGCTTGAACTTTAATGAGACACTTTAATCAAGAAGTATAAACATCAAGCTTGCAAAACTCAAAAGATTAATTAAAAACATGATTTAAATTTATGAAGATGAGAAAAATTACAACATCAGCTTTTAAAGATCAACTAAATCAAATAAAGCATTCTCAAGCTCAATTAAGCTTAGAAAGAACATGCAACAACAGTAAGATGCACAGTATACTTAAGAAGAAAAGTTATGAGTCAAGAAATTGATTGTTTATTAATACTTCAGTACAATTGCATAAAATTTAAAAACATTGTTATAATTATCTTGTTGAAAAACTTAACAACGTGACAACACAGCATTATAGTTAAACAGAAATCATGAATTAATTTATTTTCATCAATCACACATCATTTAATAAAAAACAAATTTAAATTGCTGTATTTAAAAATAAATCTTATCAAGAAATTGAAAATTGTAACAAAAGTATGCTTCTTCATTAACAAAAAAATAGCTGTCACGAAATGAATCTTTACACAGCATTCATTGAATTTAATCATTCTACATTTAAAATTCAAGACTTCAAATAATTTTAAGATTTAAAGAATTAACATTCATAATATATACAACTCAAAATTAAACATGAACATAAAAAATACACATATTTTAGTTAAATTAAATGATGTTTTAAGAATTAATGAAAAATATATAATGATGAAGAATTTCAATCTTCATCACTCATTATGAGCAGATGAAAACTATCATCATCAGCACATGAAGATGAATGAAATGATAAAAATCATAAAGAAGCACAGTTTTTAATTAATATTCTCTTCAAGTATAATTATGTACAAAGCAAGATTTATTGAAATAACATTAAATCTGATTTTTGTGAGTTTGAATCTGAAAAACAGTCAAATAGCATGCAATATAACAAATAATATGAACAATAACTTGAATCATTTATCAATGTGCATAATGCTGAATCTGAACATGACATTTAAAGAAATAAAACAGATGAAAATATGAAACAAGATGAATGAGAATCTGCTGTTAAAAATATTACGTTTGAAACTATCAACATTGTACACTTCAAAGTTTAAAAATGAGATTAATCATACAGTAATTCTCATCAGCAAAGCTTTATAATAAGTTATAAAAGTCACAGTTTTATTATTAAGAAAATTCTTTAAATTGATGTTTAAAGAAATTGATGAGTGCAAGAAAATTCAAATGAAGTGCAGAAAACTTAAGTAAAAACATTAAACTATAAGAAATTCAAGTGACTGAAATGAGTATAAAAGAATCAAAAACAAAAAGAAATGAATACATAAAAAAGCATTTATGACTCAATATAAAGACAAAGTTGAAGAAATCATAAAAAATTTCAAAGATCTTTGACAATTAGCAAAATGAGTAAAGAATCACTTCTCAATGTATTAAAACTTTACATTCAACTTTTAAAAATCAAATGACTTAATTATTTCATTTACAAATAAAACAAACATTTTCAAGAATATCTTTTTTCAACATCTTTAAAAACTGATTTAATGAATTTAAAAAACTATTAATATTTTAATTTAATAAACTTTAATACAATATAAACAGACTGACAATGAGATTCATCTGTACATGATGTCGACTACGAATCTTTTGATTCTATTCTGTGTTCGAATAGAAGTCAAAAGAGTCAAGAGATTTCAATTCAACGCAGTTTGAACGATGTTAGAACGTTGCGTGATCAGAAAAGTTATCGTGCAGAGTTTTCACTCACACGACAACACTTTTCCTAACAGTCACAATTGATCTACGAAGAAGATTAATGACATGTCAATGTCAGTAAGAGATGAAAAGATACTACTAGTGAAAAAGACAACTCAGATGAAGAGTCTGCAAGTTGTGACTACAAGTGATCGAAGAATTTGCGACTCGTTGACTGCGTCAATATCGAAACGTCTTCATCACATCGACAGTGTCATCAAGTAATTGATGAAAAGATATCAGATAGAATAGTCGTCTCAAGTATTGAAAGACGTGACTACAGTGCTCGAAGAAGTAGTGACTTGTCAATCACGCTGATATACTGAGAAGACTTGAGCTCATCTTCTTTACTTGACGTCAAGTCATTCATCTATTCACGTGAAAAATCGAGAGCTCAAGAGAACGATCAGAACGCATTCTCTTTCATTGATCAGAGTCAAACATCGAACGATTATGATTGCACGTCTATACTAACAGTTCATTCAACGTCTACGTGACACAAGTCAAATCAAGAGAAGAAAAGAATTACTCAGTACAATCACACTTTATCTCTTCATCATGTACATCTCTCTTTCATCACATATTTCTCTGCTCAATGAATGATAATCATTGAGTAAGAGAACACAGCTCTACGTACGTTACAATCACAAGCATCACGAATGCAAAGAAAACGTCTTTTGTCTTCGAATCGAGAATTGAATCGAAACATCGTTGTATAGAATATCGTCAATGAAGAGCAGAACAAAGACGATGCGTCATAATCAAACAGCACAGACACTCTCATCAAGAGTTTACTCGAGCATCACGCGCTGAATAGAAGCTATAGATTCATTACTTGATAACACAGTGTCAATCTCATTGTTTCAACTGCGCAAAGCAGTCGTATAGACGACGAGTGATTTTCTTTCTCAGAGAGTTTTGTTCACTCGATATAAGTAGCATAGAGTTTCTCATAAGTCGAGTCTAAATCAATGTCACAAGAGTGTATGAATTACAATTACAATTATAATTACAATTACAATATAAACATATAAAATTATCAATGCAATAAAAGAATCATTTACAAACAAAGTTCTGAAATAAATAATACATCAAATAAAGTATTGCAACTGACACTTTCAATGTTTATATTTTTACTGCATTCATTGTACAATGCATGCTGAACAATAAAACATTATTCAAAGTTATTTCAAGAATTTATTACAGTAATTCTTTGAAAATCAGCAAAAGATGATTACATTCAATTAAAATCATATAAATCAATAGCATTATTAAACATTCTTGAGAAGATGTTGAAAAAAATCATGATAACAAGAATAAATTAAACAATGAAATAGTTTAATCTGCTTTCGAGAAAATATATGAAAAGATGTAAAGCATGAGAAACGAAACATGCTTTTTAAATGCTGCTGAAAAATATACATGCAGCATGATTAAGAAAAGAGATAGTTACAATATTGTTACTGAACATAACAAAGATCTTTGATAATATATTGCATACAAAATTATTATACAATTTCAAGAAATGAAGAATAAATGATAACATGATTAATTAAATACTCAGCTTTCTTTTTGATCAAAGCATTATAATATCACTTTTAAAGTTCACTTCAAAAGTTTTCAAAATAAACATGAGTATATTTTAAAAATTGTTGATCTCATCAATATTATATTTATTTTATAACGTTGACTTAATGAAAAAAGATGAGAAGATTGACTTCAGAATTACAGATTTAAACTATATTAATGATATTGCAAAAATGATAACTGAATTTAATGCAAAGTTCAACTGCAGAAGAATTGAAAACATTTTTGCAGCAAGAAAAAGTCAATGATCAAAGAAGTATGCAAGTAAGTTTGCATCAGTCAAATTTCAGCTGATTCATTTTAAAAAATCAAACATAAAAGTGAAATAATTTAATCAATTAAAGAATGATATGCTGCATTTAAAGAATCACATTATAAATCACAAGAAACTGAAATTTATTTAAATGTACTTTTAAACAAGAAATTAAAATGAATTGCACAGTTACATTGCATGAAGACAAAGATTTCATAAGTTATCAATGCATTGAACAGTTTAAAGAATTCAACTTAAGATGCAAGTTTATTAAATCTTAGAAAAATCTATTTAATCTGCATAGTATCAGAACTTCTGCATACTTGCTCATTATAAAATAGCTTTGAGAAAGACTTTGATATCATGAGATTGAAAAAAGCAATCATCAAGTCACTAATCACAATACAAAAATGTGCAGCTCAAATCATAACAAAAGCATTCAGAAACATTTCAGAGTCAACTTTAAATATGAAACTGCATCTGCTATCTGTAAAACATGCGCTGAAAAAGATTCTTGAAAACACGTTAATTAAACTTTGAATCAGTCAAATATATGATCAAATAAAGAAAGTAAGACAATACATAATATTCACATTCAAGAACTTCAGATTTTAAAGTCTTTTAAGAAAACTCAAAAATAGATACAATGCACAAGATCATGTACACTTTGAAACATTAAACTTGATGAAATGCATATATTCAATGATGACTTTTCTCTGAAGAATTTCATTCAAATTTAAAATAACAGACAATAAGAACACAGCACTAAAAGAACATGATGATATCATCAAAGATTCAAGTCAGCTAATAATATACATGAATGAAAGTATCATTAAAGACAAAGTGAAAGTAATCATCATAGTTTTGAACCTGAAAGTGAAAAGAAATCTGCTAGTTGAAGAGAATAATACAGTCATGATATATGCAATTGAATTACATGAACTAGTTCTGACTTTGAGCATAGCTGAGCAATACATTTAACACAGAACATCATTAATCATCTTTATGAACAATCAAGCAGCAATCATCTCATTGATGAAGTCAAGAACACAGTCAAAGCAATACATATTACATCATATAGCATAGCATATAAATCAACTTTAATGACGAGACATTAAAATATAAATTCACTGAATTTCAATTCATATAAAGATTTCAGAGAACGAAATAATGAAAATTGTAATCAAAAAGACTACAGATTGACGTGAACATTCATGATTCTCATCAATTTCATCAAATATTCATTTACTGCATTTTGCAACTTTCAAATCATCAATTAAGATGAAATTGAGAAAGAGAATCAACATTGACTGAGAATTGCAATGATAAATAAAAGCATCAGACTCAGTAACAAGAAAGCTCATCGAGACTTCAGCTAAAAGTGTACTCAAGCTACATGTGAAAATTTACAGAGCATTAAGCTTGATGATTGTTCAACTTTGCATGAGAAAGATAAAGTTCAAGAACTATCTTTATCATATTAACAAAGTTAACACAAGAAAATGTTCATGTGACTAAAGATAATAAACAATCAGTCACATGTTATTTGAATGTTTAATGCATCACAGCATTCAAAGTCAAATCATATAAAAGAATCATTGCATCAGTGATTTAAATCAAATATTGAACACGTCAAAATTGATAAAAGCAGCGACTTAATTCATTACATGAACACGAATTCTTGATCAATTTGAAAACATGCTCATGAAACGTTTTAAAAACTGACAACGACAGGTCAGATTTAGTTGATAATAAAGACAAAATGCATTTAATGAAGTGAATCAACGTGTAAGAGCAAAGAATTTGAACTGCTGACTAAACAGTAAAAGAAATCATTTAAAGAAGTTTAAAATCTTCAATTCAACTAATATGACGTCATTTATTTATCAAATAATATTGATTTGAGAAGAACACTTTATGAAAGTATGATGATTTAAATGATGAAAGTGAAAAAGCTGCTGAGTAACTCTTTGAACTTGAAGACAAGCTTGATAACTCAGTGAACTTTATATTTACTGTATTTATGCATTGTATTGACACTATAAATTGAACGAAAAACAGGAAAACTGAGAGAATTTTTGAGTGAATAATTCTTGTTTAAACTAAGCAAATAGCTAAAGCTTTTGCATAAATTGACTTAGTCTTCTGAAATAATGTATGAATCAATCAATCAATCAATCAATCAATCAATCTTTCTACATGTGTACATTAATCATCATCTTTATTGACTGTTATTTCTACTATATAAGCACTATGCTATCTGCTCAGCTGCACACGTCGCGTTTATTGAGTTGATCATGTCAGAAAGCAGAGAAAAAGTAGTGAAATGTTGCAAGCATACATTACGAAAGATAAAGTTCAAACAATGTCTTCTGAAGAGAAGCTTATAGAAATAAAAGTGAGAAAGAGACGGAAATTACACTATAAGTTACTCTGTTTTCTCTGTTTTCTTTGATTTTCAGACGTCAGTTGATTTCTGAACTCTGATTGGTCAAAAGTCTTAGTAATATGTATATAAGCTGTCTTATTGACTGTCAAGTAGAAACATCTGACGTCAGAATGACAGAAAACATCTGATTTGACCTGACTGTTATAAATATGATCATTCATTATCTTTATCTGAGAAAGCAAACAGAATGATTAACATGACTTGATCTGCAACTGCTGCTTATTACGCTCACTATCTGAGAGTCATGAATAGACTTCGCGAAGATGTCTTTAAAGCTTTCACTGATGTTTACTCATTATGTGTGAGAATGCATCTCATTAACTATTTATGAACGATGCATGTCTGCAAGACTAGCTTGCAAGTTTAGATCAAAAGAAACTAACGAGCGAATAAAGATAGCAACTTGACAGAAGATGAAAACTCTTGCATCTGTTTCTTTCTTTCTTAGCATTTAGTTCTACTATCAATAAATAGAGTGCTATCTTATTGTCTTTTACTACGCAGTTTCACGCAAAAAAATCTCATCATCTCACATCATGTCAAGAATCTTGAAGAAGATGATCACAAAAGAATAATCATAAATATGAGACTGAGATGACAACGCTGTATCTTTATTCTATTTCAAACGTCAGCTAATTTATGATGCAACTGATTTCACAAGAAAGTTTTAAGTAGATTTTCAATGATATCAATCGTCTGTCTTTCTTATGCTGAAGTTCAAAGATGTATCAAATCTTGTCTAGAATGTTCATTAAGCTCAATAAGTTACAAGAGCTTGAGATAAACGAAGATTGAATAGTGATTCTATTGACTAAAGTAGAATTTATTTTCTGAAACTTTGTCATGATCAGTCAAAAATAGTAGAAATAGCATCTGTCAGTTTAGCTAAATAAGATTCAATGTATGACTGATATTTTTTATTTCTTATATGCAAGTTCTGAATATAATGATTAAAATGAGTACTTCATCTCACTCTGACATATTCTTAGCTAGAACATCAGCTGAACTTCTCAACGTTATGATTGCAAACTCATAGCAATCGCAAATTCTACACTCAAAGTGAAGAGAATTATAGTGTTCAGCATTCAAATCGTACGTCTGAATATCTAGCTCAAGACACTGATAAAGCGCATACATTGTTAAGAATGAAAAGTCACAATCTCTCTTGAAGATCTTGATCATCAGATGTGATGAGCAGCTGATTTTGTCACAACTATTTGAATTCAAAAGATTACAATGAATTATCAGCTTAGAATGCTGCAAATAGAAAGCAGAGATTTAAACATTTTTAACGTTTGTTGTTTGCATTCTTCTCTGTCTCATGCAACAATCAATATGACATTTTGAGTAATATGTTTATTACAGAAGATATGAATAAAAAGTATAAATGATTCTTAAATCTTGAAATATTCTCATGACAGTTTATGTTGATAGAGTTTGAATCTTCTAACAATAATGAAGAATTCATCTTACTTTTTATAAAATATTGTATTTTGAACTATTGTATCTATCGCGTGAAATAACTATCATGAAGCGAAAAATTGTTCTGTTCTTAATAAAGAAATCAAGATTCTGAGTTTTTTCTCAAAATAACATGAATATTCTGAAAGCAGCTTGTTGCAAAAATAGCTTTCAAAAAGTAATTGTTCATTCAAAAGCATTGCTTCTTCAACACTTCTGCTAGTTTTGAACTCTAATAAAGTTGAATATGATCAATAATATAATTGAATATGCGTTGTATATAAAAGACATTTCTAAAGATAATGTCAGCATTGACTGATAATTATAAAGTGAATGTGATTCTCAATCTCTTGATAAGATCTGCATCATTATGTAAAGTTAATTCTTAAGTTAAGATTTTTGAAGTGAAGTATCATAGTTAGTATGATTCATAGTTCAGACTTGAAGTTTGTACTCAGTAGTGACTCATAGTTCACTAAGCACAAAAATCAACAAGATGATTCAAGATTCAGAGTGACAGATTGAAATGAAGAAAGATTTCATGAAGAATTGACGGCTGAAACTGTGTCTTAACATTAGAAGTATGCTTGAACTCATGCACATTTCGATTTCGTGCACATCTCACTTTACTACTTTCATCTTTCTTCAAAAATCAATTACAAATTCAATATGACTTCAATTGAAGCAGCGTTTGCTGATTTAACTTTGCAAGACTCATTTAACTACACTGCTACTGCAAAGAAATTTAATATCAATTGAATCATGCTGTCATGATGATATAAAGATATAATGATCTCGATAAAGAAAAGCAAGCAAACGACATCAATTCTTTCAAATCAACAAGAAAAAGAGCTTATTCATTATATCAACAAGCTTATCAAGCGTGATATACTTTCTTTCAATGCAATGATTCGCGTTTTTGCGTATAATATATCTGAAAAACAGTCAGATAAAAACTGATTCTACAAGTTCATTTAATGTCATTCAAATATACTGCAGTTAAAGTTTCTACAAGAAGCTGATCTAAAGCGAAAAAAAGTTGATAATGTATATCAATATCAGCTTTATTTTGACCTAGTAAGTGTCTTCATTACATTTAATTTCATACTAATATGAGATAAATAAAGTAAAAAATCGAAGAATATAAGATTCTTTCTTCAAACATATACAATATGAATGAAAAGAGCTTTCTACTTAAACTGCTTCAAAAGACTTAAAAAGTCTTTAGTTTAAAGCATCTAGACAATGACAAATTGCTGAGTGCTGATTAAGATGACAATAGAAAATGAATCATCTTGATTGCAATCATTTGCATAAATCTGATCTATATATTTTCTTCAATCATTTATCAGACGAAATCAGACAATATTCAAAATAGCTGACTTACTGAATATGACTTTAAAGAGCAATTTTGCTTCTTTGCTTTCTTCGCTACTGACTAAACTAATGATGAATTAATTTACTTTTGACTCACTATTGTATTTGATTGAAATACAAGGTCAAAAGTCAGAAATTTCTGTAATTATCATCTTTTATTCATTGATGAGCATGACAGTCATATCAACATGAAGTTTCTTGACTGATGTGAGCAGAACAAGATGCTTATGACTTTATGTTCTTCTCATTCTACTCATCGTCTTCAATCTCTGAATGTCAGCTTATTCAACTCTTTGATCAATTACTACTTGCAAAATCTGAATGACTGAATCTTTAAAAGTCAAGAACTTTCTTGAATATCAAAAAAAGACTTCTTTGATCTATTTTAACCTGCACATCAAGCTGCTTTCACGTCTGTCAACATTAAAAGTAAATGAAAAAAGATGAAATTGCAGTCTTTTGATTCATCACAAATCATAAAGCAAATTAAATCAAAGATTAAATCTGTTTCAAGTCATTCTTCTTCTTCAGCATTGCTTGAAGCTGATTGAAAAACAATTCAACAATTAATGAAGTCAGTTGTAGAAAAAGTAATTGATTTGAAAGCTCATAAGTTGAACAATATGATGAAAAAGCTTACTACAGATGTTGCTCTTTTGAAAGCAGAAAACAAAGATCTTTGATGAACAGTACATATTGAGCGAAGTTGCAGATGATGTGAAAAGTTTTTATTTGATGATTTAGAAATTAATAGTAAGACAAAGAAGATGTTTTTTAGTTCTAATAGAATTCAGGCAACTCGTGATTGTCAAATTCAAAGAATTGAAGAGAAACAGCAAACTACTATTCAAAAGATGAATGAAAAGAAACAAAGAAAGCTTAGAAAGTTAGAGAAACAGCGTTTAATAGTTGAAAGAAAGATGAAACGGGAAAAAAAGAAGACGAAGTGAGAGAAGAAAGTGAAGCAAAAAAAGAAGCTACGAACGAAGAAATTAAAGCAACAACGTCTAGTTCAGAAGCAAAAGCTGAAGGCTAAAAAGCTTCAGAAAGAGCAAAAGAAGAAGTTTAAAGAGGTGAAAGTACAGCAATTCACTGATTTTGTTTCTATTGAGAAGATGAAAAGAAGATCAAGTCAAATCAGATCTACGTAAGCTGAAAGGCAAAACAAAGCTTCTAAGTGATTTGATGATTGATTCTATAGCTCGAAAGCTTCATATAAATATCGACAACTCTCTACATTAATTGCAATTTGATTCTATGAATAATGATTGAATAATGATAAAAATAGAATAGATGACTAATTGAGTTTAGAATGTGCACGAGATCGAAACATGCACAGGCTTGAGCATACTTCTAACCTTAACTTTGAAGTCTGATACAATGACGTATCTTAATCATGTCTGTCATCTGCGTTGCGCTCAAAACCCTTATGAGAAACCTGACGATGTCTCGTCTTCGCTTACGATAAAAGGCGTTATGTTTTCAGAGCATTGAGATTCTGATACTAACGCATATTCAATCTCACTCGCTTTTATTTAGGAAAGACGAATGGTCAAATACATTGACGTCATGCTTGATGCATGAAGGTTCGCTGGCATTACTATGGCATCATGACAATATCGAGGGACAAATTTAAGCAAGGTAAATTAGCATAAAGTCAGTCTAGATAATCAAATTTGGTTCGTATGCTAGCTGATCAAGCAACGAGTTCGCTTCATAGTCAAATCGAATATTCGCTACGCAATTTCAATCATCAAATATGCTTCCTACCGAACATTCTACCTACTTCCCTACATGGCTTCCTACATAGCTTCACGATAAGTCAAGTTCATAAAGCCTCTACGCGGTAGGGCCACAGAGACCAGCTGTACATGGGACAGCTGCGTCGAAGTCCTTTTCTCTAAGGCATGTTATATAGGGATAACCCGTGTAGAACTGGCTTGCTCAGGAGGCAAACGGAAGCCCTCGGAACGAAGAGGCAAATGATCAAGGCGTGCAGAGGGATACAATCGTGGCACACCTTGCCCTCATTGAACCGGCTGGTCCCACGAGAGGGAGCTGGCTGGTTGCGAAAACGGCTGGTCTCACAAGAGAGGGAGCTGGCTGGTCGTTGAATCGGCCGGTCCCAAGAGAGGGAGCTGGCAACAGGCTGGTCCCACAAGAGAGGGAGCTGGCTGATTGTTTAACCGAATGATCCCACAAGCGGATGGAGCTTGTTGACCTGAGGGAGCCTTTCAAGCAATGGGAGCTTAGGGAGTCAGAGAGGTCTTCTGAATAGCTTCAGGTGTTTCGTGTCAACGAGGTCTAGTCTACGATAGATAGGCCTGCGTAAGAGAGAGGGTAGAAATGAAATGACTGGGCGTATTTGGGACTAATTTGAGACTAGTAGGATCATGTGATCCCCCTGTCTTTAGTCGAATCTTTCGCTTCATACTCGTAAACACACTTACAGAAAATAGAAGATCCTGATTGGTAATCAATTCAAAAAGGTTCAGCTTAACTGAAGGCTATCGGCAAGCGAAGGTGGCTGCTACCCGGGCATTGGCTCGGCCAATGTCGGCCGCTAGGGAACAAGGAGATTAAGCGGGGAAAAGGGGATAAATAGGCCGTCCCTCTTCTGTTTCCCCCATCATCTCTTCCTGTTTCTCCATCCCTTAGGATTCAGCCAGAAACGCGCTTTTGCCCCACACACCCACTCCATAGACTCAGTCGCTTAGATGTGCTTGACAAGTTAGTGCGGCTTCCTGGGCAAATTTTAGCCCTGAAGACCGCCAGGGGCCGTCGGGTTTGCCCAAACACATTCAATATATATTTGTTCGAACGGAAGCGATGCCCGATAGCGTTGCCAGTTCGCCGTATCGAGCTGTTGCAGCCGCAGCTCAGAAGCGAACTGACGCACAGGCCAACTATCATTAGCAAAGAGACAAGCTGTTGAGACTGATTGTCTCACCCTCTTCTCACAAATAGCTGGTCTACCGCTTTTGAGCGTAGGCTGCAAGCATCAAAGAGCAAACCCGAAGAATGAGATACAAGAGAAGGCGAACGGGTCACTAACAATATTAGACAAAGGCAAAGGCATCATCGAAAGGTATTTCCCTATTTCATGATTTATCTTCAGAATCGTTCGACACACCTGACATTAAACGCTCAGTGATAGTGACGACTTATGCTTTGGTGTTGATCTTACAGAGATGAATCAAAGAGTCAATTGTTCTCACAGAATTATTGTTTCCTTAGTCTTCCTGCCCGTCGAGGACCAGTCATACACAGCAGATCAGCAGAGGAGCACAATCACGGCAACGTCACCAGAAAGATGTTCACAAGACGCCAGTTCATTTGAAACGCCAAAGTCGTCCGTTTTAGCCATGCCGAATAGCAACAGGAAGAGCGATGTGAACGATGAGAGTGATTAGAGTGATGAGGGATAGGGGAAGGGAGAGGTAGGCCAGGCCCCGAGGGATCGAGGTCGCGGGGCGGTGGGGGGGGGGACGAATGGGACGGAAGTGAAAGGAGAATCCCCACCCGCTCATGTCATGCCATGTCAAGATTCATTATGAGTGTCACACTTCTCAAACGTTGCATTGATAATACTTTTACGGAAAACGTTGTGATAGTGACCACTACCCGTCGAGTTGAGGAAACCTCTTACACTCAACCCTTTCTGCCAACGTGTTATGGTTATTTGGGTGCTCTGAGTCCTCGAGGGACCATCATGTGCGCGCAACTGTTGTTGCTATCTCAATATGTAAAGTGTCTGCCATCGTGTTGAATGATCAGAAATTCATGGAATATCGTTCGTCGTCCCATCTTTAGCCCGATCTTCTAGCGATGTGGAAAACGCTTTTCTTTGATGGTTTTCTAAGATTGAAGACGGCGTCGAGTTGAAGCTTTCGACTCAATGTAGACCTTGCTGACATGAAACGAAGCTTGACGACGGTCGTAAAGACTGCGATGACGACTGAAAGCTGATACTGAGCCAGTTGCTACTGATGTGATGCAAGCACCTGAAGCCTGATGAAGCTCTAGGCCTTCTAGGCTTCTGTGAAAGCGTAAAATATTCCCTCACTAGGCAGGTAGCTATGTACATAGCCAGCTCTATCCCCCCCCATGGAAGAATGCAACAAGATCATTCCGAAATCTGACAATGAATACACTTCATCATCGACTTGTTGCCAGATTGTCTGTGGTTGCTGTTCTATCTCTGACCGACGATGTTGCGCTGTTATATATTCTCTCTTCGCTGCTATCGCCTTCTAATGCTTGTTAGTGTCACAATCCACTCACTGGAACGGACTCGATCGCTGCATTCGTCAGCAACAAAAAGCGACTTCTTTCTCAGCATTTTGAGTGTCGATCACTTCTACACAGAGAATATTGGGTATAAATGTGGCAAGCTCTTCACCGCTGAAGGACTTGAATTTTGATGGCTTGTGAATATCATTCACTGAATGTCTGAAGGTCGGTATGAGACAAGAGAATGTTCTGTAAAGTGAAGAATAGAACTGTTAAGCTATCTAAGATAACCTCGACCGTAAGGCAAAGAGTCGAGAACAAAGATGATCAATAGGCTGAGGTCTTCTATTGCTCGAACAAACGCAAGAGACTTGGTACTGCTGGCACGTCACAGATGATTTTTGCGTAACATTTCTGAAAGATGCGCAAAGCAGATTGTCAAGTAATCTAGTCGATTCGAGGCTGCACTCAAGTTGTTTTCTTGAGCAACTTCAGTCGACCAATGTTTTAAAATATTTATCAATAATGTCATTATCGAAGAAGTAAATAGAAAATCTAGATCTTTCACACTTAAGGCCAAAGCCGCAAGCTTGAGATACAATTTCTCAGTCCCTAAATCAAGTATATCAGACAAAATGCAGAAGTATAGCGCTTCAGTCATTAGGAAAGTTTCCAAGAAAAGGCGTCAAAGCTGTCGTTCGTCGTCATATGAACATGTGCATGCAATATGTTTTCGAATTCAAGAACAAGTTCGTGTCATCTAACTAGAATATTTAACTTCTATTTCTTGACATCATAACCACAACGTCATACGCTCACCTTTTTCGAGTACTCGTCCTTCGAAGTGATGGTTCCGCCATCAAAACACTCTATATTTGCAAGTTGAACAGGTTTTCTGAACCTTCAGCCACGGTCTAATACAGCTCTGATGAAATCGATGCATGCAAGGTAATTGAAGAAGTTCTTCGATGAACAAGTCATCAAGGCAAAGAAGACACTCATTTTGCTCATTAACCCATACAGGTTGTTGAAATAGATTAATGTGCTCGTTCGCGGGAAACTGTGTTTCCAGCTTCATGAGAATGCGAGCGGCCGAGCACTTTCCACAAGCTTCCGCGATCAGGAAGCAAAGAAATTTGGCCTTCTTTTGAGGTTTCACTTTCGTGGCTGAGAAAACAAGTTCGACTCAAGAGAATAAATCGATAGTGCTTTTATGTGCTGGTTCAGTCGTATGAAGGCTTGTAAACTATTCGAGAAGCAGTCAATAGATGACTCGACCTTCGTTATAACACTCTTCAACTCTGATAGCAAAAGCAGAGCAGACTGGTAAAGATTTATCGCTCGCTCATATTTATCTTCCTTGTATCTTTCATTTCCGACGAAATACAATCATCATTGTCGCTTCTAGCTTTGTTGAGCTCGTCGAAAGAGTCTTTCAGCTCTCGAGAGTAAGATACAAGCATTCTGTGTAGCAACTACTGCTGTAAGGTCTTGACTGCTGCCTTGATCAGAGTCACTAACTAGGTAATCTTAAGCGAAACTCTTGGCTACGAGTATTCGCATGTGAGCCTAAGCGAGAGGTCTTGAGAGCGTCATTTAACAGCGCACATTGCGAAGTGTCACTTTCGCTAAAGGCGAGATCTACCTTCATTTAGATGTAGTCTGCTAACAAATACAGGTAGATTTCCCACCATAAACTATTTATCACATCGCTCATTCAGTATTACTTTCGAGCTTCGCCAACCTTTCCCTCAAACAATCTATCTACCTATCTATCTATCTATCTTCACGTTATCGTCGTCATGCCTATCGTATAGCAACCTCACCCCAATCTGAACCCTAGTCTCATACTCGTCGTTCAGCGAGCAATCAATAGAATATCTTTGACTCATCTAGAATCTTCAACTGAAGATGAGCTTTTCAACATATTTAGTGAGACATATGAAAGACTACAAAACTACGCTTTCAGTCAGAGATTTCAGATAGTCATCGAGTTCTGCGAAAAAGACAGAAGAAATTATTCATGCATACATCACAAGATCGATATCAAAAATTATCAAAAGCTCAATGATCATGCTAGCAAAGATGAGAGTACAAATCACAAGCAGAAACTCATTAAGATCAAAGTCAAAGATTGCAAATGATGTTGCTTTATCAGCTATTGATCTCTTGATTGCAATGCTGAGAATAAAACATAAGTAATGAAAATATGAGATCAGACTTATAATCACGATGTTGTCATCAATTCTCTTTTCTATGAAACTCATAAGAAGCATCAGTTGAAGCATGCAAAGACAATTGAATTGATCAAAACAAATTGTTTAAGCAAGCTCATTTATTGAACTTCTGAGCGTGTGCTAGAAAATATTCTTAAGAATAATGATCAGAAATTTCATTTATTTAAAAAGAAGTACTACAATTTAATATCTTTTATTACTTGATTCAAAGAGAAAATCATCACAAAACTACTTTAATGTTTTAATAATTCAATGTTCATCATTCAAATTTGATATTTCTACTCATTGAATGATGCTGATGTTTCAATTCAGAAAAATATTGAACAAATATTTTTATTGAATAAATATCAGTGAAAATTATTTAAAAGATTTATAAGCGACTTTATGATGAAAACAGATGCTATCTTCAATATCAACACACTGAAAATGTTTTTTTTCGTGACTGTAAATGTCATTAACATGACAATAATCTTTTCAATCTGCTTCTCATTTGTCATATCAAAATTTGAAGAGATGTTTAATTTCTTCATTCAATGCATGCATAAAAAACTATTTAATGATTGCTTGTTTTTACAAATCATTATAGTTGATCAGAGCAAGAGATTGATGACTTTGTTATTTATATTTATGCTTAAGATTTAGCTTCAGCTATGTAATTGACATGTTTGCAAAAACATTCAAGCACAAGTAATTAAATTTAAAGTCAATTGTTTTTTTGAACATCAAGAAAAGATCAAGAATGCTACATGATAGTGAGTGATATTCAGTACTACTATTGAGCTGCAAGTCAATTGAGCAGCATTGTTGATATTATTATATTCATCTGATTGAGACTACTTCTGAATCAACTGATACTTCAAGAAAAAACAGATAATTATATATTATACATGATGATATTGTAATCTTGAAGCAGTGATTTCACAGTGAAATGAAAGTCTTTATTTTATTTTCAAGATTATCATAAATTCTCAGATGTTTTTAAAAAACATCATTAAGTTTATGAAGTTCAAGCTGAAGTTGTAATATTGCTTCATTCATGAAACTGATAAAAGATCTTGTATAAATAAATTTTGAACTGTTGATTTTGAAGCATTTCAATTACTTGCGAATCATATGATTATTTAAACTTTAGAAAAGATAAATTCTGAATGAATAGCAGTCAAGAAGTTTGCTACTCAGTCAATTATTGCAGATTTATGTAACTGTGATATTTATATTAAATATGAACTTCTCTGCAAACATTATCTTTTATATGCTTGCAGACAAGAATTTTCAATCTCATTATTACTTTTTTATTCTTGCTGATGACTGAACAAATCTTTTATAGCATTGAACAATTGACAAACTAGATACTACAATGATTTCATCAATTTAAATGATGCAAATTTAATGAAATATTATGATGTTAGTAAAAATAAATTTCTTTATGCAGCAGTTAGCTTGCAGAAGCTGCATAAGAAGTTATCACATCAATAGATTAATTTTCTAGTCAATCAGCTGTTTATTTTTCATATCAACATGATTGTCACATATAAAAGACTGCAGAAAGTGAATTAAAGACTTTTTATGATGCTTTTAAAATCATCTTCTACAAGAAAAGAAGTTTGAACTGAACTTCATCAAAAGAAGAAACATCATAGAATCATCATTTAAGCTTTAACTGCAGCAAAAGCAGCTGAGCTGAATGTTAAGTAAAAAGATAAACAAAAGAAGAAGAATAATGAAACTGCTAAGCAAAAAGAATAATGAAAGAAGAACAGTAAAATCTCACTATCATTGAATTTCTTGGCTATGAAGTTCAAGTTTCAAGATAGATTGAAAGATAGTAAAAATCTCACATTGATTACTGTTACTACTTTTAATAAATCTTCATTCTGTTTCATTTCATTTATGATGTTTAGAACAATTAAATCTGATCATGCAGTGAAGAAAACAACTGTATGAAAGCAGAAGTTTCAGTCTAAACGTCGCTTTTAAGAATTTATGTTGAAGATAGTGACTTTAAAGTCAATAAGAAAGAGATTTAAGTTTAATTTGATGATGACAGCAACATTGAATGAAAGAAAGTTTCAACAAAAAAGACTTATTGAATTGACATTCATAATAGATTAAATGTTATATATGATGAGAAATTTATCTGTATTTGTTAGCAGACTACATTTAAATGAAGATAGATTTCATTTTTAGCAAAAGTAATGCTTCGTAATGTGCATTGTTAAATGATGTTTTCAAGATCTTTCATTTATGTCATAATAGTCACACATTCAAAAAACAATCATAATAATTGAAAGACTAAGATATGCATAACATGAGAAAGTATTGTAATATATATACATATCTGAATAAAACTGTTTCAAAGTGTGTTCATACTTTAGTCAATTCATAAATTAATACTTTATTTGAGAAATAAGTAAGTATTAGTATGAAAAAGTCAGTATTCTTGTTGCACACTCTTCAATTCATGTGTCACTTTGAGCAATAATGATTAATCTCAATTTTCACTTCATGTTGAGTCAATTCTCTGAAACTCTTTTGAATTTTCTTTAAAATACAAGATCATATGAAAACATATTGATATATCTGAGTAGAATTGTGTCAATCAACAGAAGATTATTTACAACGTCTCAGTTTTATCAGCTTTATGAAATGAACTCTATCTTCATCAGTTTTCTATCTCAGCTCGCATTCTCAGAAAGCGCTTATTGCAAGAATTAACAAAAAGTAAGTAAGTTGTTCTTTTGTCAGAGAAAGAAACTTACATGCTTTTTTTCTTTTCTCTGCTTATGATAATCTTTATCTACTTTTATAAAACTAGTTTAATTCATTCTACAATATGATTTTTGTATCTACTTTTATGCTTCTTGTATCAAATATGTTGATCAAATATTGCAAAAGCTTTGTTCAAGACAGACTTTGCAAACTCTTTATATAAATTTGCTTTGTTAATAAATTTGTGATAATCAGCGAAGTAAACAATATACTACGTCTCTGATATTGAAGAATCAGACAATTACTTCAATGACAGTGTTCTCATAAGATCACTTTTATTGCTATAATCAACACTCAGATTGTTGTTGCAATCTTTAAGTCAAATGTTTATATTTTAAATTATAAGCATAACATTAAGAATTCAAATTTACAGATTCAACAAACAAAAAATCATCAGTTTATCAGCTTCAACTGTTAAATGATCAAGATGAATACAAAATATGTTTAATATTTAGAAAGACAGAAGTTTATCTGTATGAATGAAATATTATCATAGTTAAACTTGATTCTGAAATTAATAAAGATAGTGAAATGAACGTTTCAATAAATGTTGTGTCAGATGCTTTTTTGCAGTCAACTGAAAATAAAACACTTCTTAGAATTATTAAACATTCTAACTTTCATTTTGATGCAATTAAGATAATAAAAAATGTTTCAACATATTGATTGCTGATTGACATTAATAAAAAGTGAGACTCAATTTTGATCAAGCTACTTAGTGTTACGAGCGTATCAAGGCTGAACAAGGCTGAAGCTCTAATCAATTCGCAGTGAACGCTAGCGAGTTCTCTGCGTAATGATTAGAACTAATCAGCGAGCTAGTCAGATATGACTCAGATATGACTCAACACTTTTTTTCTTTCTCAACATTCTTTTCTTTCATCAACATCTTGTTCATTTACATCACATTCTTCTTGTGTCACAAACACATCTCTTTCGAGTCTAGCGCAGTCTCTGAACATTACATAAATAGAAGCTCTTGTATCAATCTTCTTCTGTATTCTTAATATTCAGTTATAGTTATCTCTAAAGATCAAGCACTATTCAATTCTGACTTTCGCTGATTGACTCATTTAGACATGATTCTGACACTTAGTTGAGCGAGTAATGAAGAAATTTCTCAATGATCATATAAAAACAAAGATGCAGAGTTTCATTTATTTAATATTTCTTGAAATGAATAAATTCTTTTACAAGACATACTTAAGAATCAAACATCACTGATTAATATTTTCAGTGAAGAAATCTATTCAGAAAAACATAACTTCATGTCTGATTGTTTTCTTCAGACATCATTGACAGAAGCATACTTTGTTTTAGAATCTATCAATACTTTCGCTCTTCAAATTTATAATCAGAAGTTCAAATTTCTGCAAACATGAAGTAATGAGACGAATGATAAATCTAATTGTGAGAAACTTGAATTTGTCAGAAGTATTGTGACAAGTCAGAACAACGTGACTAAGATCTAAAATGATAAAACAAGAAAACATTCTTTTATATTAATCTGTCAGAAACTAGGTTTGAAGAACTATTAATATAATGTATGATAGCTATGATAGAGTCAGATCTAGATACAAGTAGTGTACAGAACGAAAGACAAGAAGAAAAGAAAGCAAGATGAGCTTGAAGCGACTATATTACATGAGAAATTAGATCTGCTAGCGCAGTCGCGAAAGAGACATGTAGTCACATGACTTTCATGCGACTCGATCAAGCTTTCAGCCTAGCATTATGACAGTAGCTTCTCTCTTAAAGACTGAGCTTCTGCGAAGCGACTGATCAATCGAAGAACTAGACGAGATAACGATAACGAGAATGTCGAAGAACAAAAGAAAACTGAAGCAGTTTACTGTCATGCTGAATGATCGAGAACTAAATACTGAAAACGAGAAACGAGAACGAGACTAGATAACTAAGACGAAACGAGGTCTAGACAAGAACTAAAGATCGTTGCACTGACAACGAGAAATCATGCAAGATTGAACATGAGATTCAACGACGGCAGAATTGACGACATGAAACTTCTCTAAAGCGATTTGACAGTTGTCGACGAGATTGAAAGATTTTCAGATAGAAAAATAATCTTCTCAATCGATATAGTACTTGAGTAGCGAAGAGCTATAACGTCGATCGAGCTTAGAGTTCAGAATATGATTGACATATCAAGCTCGTTCGTCATTTTCAGCGACAACGAGCTTGCGAGATTCTTGACGCTGATCGAGCAGAGAGTCGATAGTCACATGACTCAGAAGAGTGACATGAAAGACAGAATGAATCTTCATGAATTCAGAAAGTTTGAGCTCGACAATCAGAGAATTCTTTTCAAATACACGTTTAACTCGAAAAGAATCGACATGATGATCATCTAGCTTAATCATAGAACGAGCGATGTTAAGATTCTTGACATTTAATCAGACTTCATCGTTGACAAAGTATCAAGAGCAAGAGCGATGAGAACGATTGACATTGACTTCATAAATGACTTGAGCGATTAACATTTCATCGCGAAGATGCTCGATGAGTTCTTTCATTTTCTTAGTGAAGTTCTCAACATCAATGAGCTTAGCTCGAGACTGAGCGAAGATGTCAGAAGACAGAGATTTCGAAGATTTGAATTCTAGACGAGAGTTTTGACCTGAATTAGTCAGAAAGAGCGAGGCTAGAATGATTGTCGAGAAAGCGTTATTAGCAGAAAATTCAGCACTCGAAATTCATTTAGCTCAGTCATTCTGCATGTAGTTAACGAACGCACGAAGATAGTGTTTCATAATGACGTTAGAGCGTTTCGTTTGATCATTCGTCTGAGAATGATATGCAGTGAATAACTTAGCATCGATCTTAAGCATCTGACATAAGTGATTTCAGACATCGAAGATGAACTGAGTGTCTCGATCTGACAGAAAGAACTCGAGTAATTCGTGATGTTTTCAAACATGAGCGTAGTATGCGTTTGTGACTTCTTTCACTTTCATGATCACAGTGAGAACTAGATGTCTCATCTTGATAAGACGATCGACAAAGACAAGAACATATCTATAGATTACATTCATGAAGATGCTGAGCGAAAGTGAATCTACATAGTTCATAGAGACATCACGTCATCGACGTTGAGATACTGAAAGAGAACGCAGTCATTCTTGAGTTCTCTGACGAGATGATTTGAAGCGAATGCATACATGACAGTTTCGAACAAAGCGTTGAACATACTTGTATATGTTGAGTCATCAATAGACACGACTGACTAGATCGTAGCATTTAGCTCTTTCTGAGTGTTCATCTGCGATGCTATCGTGAGCTAGCTGAATGATTCATAGACGAAGACGATTGAAATTAGAAACGTACTTTCTATCGCGAAAGTATAAGAAGTTGTCTAGATTCTCACATTCTGCGAGAGAAATTTTGCTGTGATATCATACTCTCTTGCGAAGTGCTTCGAGAATCTGAGAAGCGAATTTATCACTATCTTCGACTTGATTTCATAGAGTCTGAGTGAGAACATCGACAGAATCTTCTTCTGAATCAAGAATCTCTTGATCTAACTAAGATTCTGAATCTTCGACTTCAAGTTCGAGTTCTTCGAATTCTAAATTCATTGAGACTAGAGCAATGAAAGACAAAGATTGTAGCGAGACTAGATGTAACTGAATAGAATCTAGAGCAATGATTCTACATTGCAGATCAATGATTCTGAACTCAAAGATGAGATTCTGCAAGTCTTCTTGAATTCTGAGATCTAAAACATGAGATTTTAGCACTGTCTGATGCTGATGTAAGTGACGAGAGTTCTGAGTATCTCTCTTCTTAGAGAGATCATCTGATCGACGAGTCAAGACATCTGATTTGCCCTCGACTTTTTCTGAGCGATAGATGATATGATAGTTGAATCGAGACAAGAACTCGCTTCAACGAGCTTGATGATGACTAAGTTGTTTCGTTGACATGAAATATTCAAGATTTTTGTGATTCGTGATCATCTCAATCGAAGTTGATGAGTCTTTAAGCTTGAAGCATCACTCTTTGAAGACGCGAACAATGATCATGAGTTCTTTGTCATAGATCTCGTAATTGCACTCGACAGAATTATGTTTCTTGAAGAAGTACATGACGAGATGAAGTACGTCATTCTTGTCGTACTGTGATAAAATGTCTTCAGACACATAGTCTGAAGCATTGATTTCTACTACGAGTTGAAGATCTAAGTTGTAGTGACGAAGAATAACATCAGACGTGAAGGCTTTTTTCAGAATATCAAAGACAGCTTGACAATCAATGAATCACTCGAACGTGACATTCTTGCAAGTGAGTCGAGTTAACGAAACAGCTATTTTACTGTAGTCATAAATAAATCTTCTATAGAAGTTGACGAAATCGAGAAAGCTCTGAACGTTCTTCACGTTAACAAGAGTAGATCAATTAACGATGATATTCACTTTAGCTGAGTTCATTTTGACTTCTTTGATGATGATGATTAAATCTAGATACGAAACTTCGATAACATGAAATGCGCACTTGATGATGTCTATCTGTAGATCGACTTGAGCTAGCTTCTGAAGAACATGATTGACATGAATTTCGTGTTCGACTTCATTATCGCTATAAATTAAAATATCATCGAGATATGCAGTACAGAATTCATCTAAATACTTGCAAAGAGTGTCGTTAATGTAATTTTGAAACGAGGCAGACTCATTACACAGATCGAAGAGCATAACTAAATACTTGAATAGTTCAAAATGAGTACGAAATGCGATCAGAAATTCGTCTCTCTCTCGAATACGCAATCTGTTAAAAGCAGCAATGATATCAAGCTTGATAAAGATCTTGACTTGACTAAGATGATTCAAGATTTCGAAGATTAAGAGCAGAGAATAGCGATTTTTAACGATGATTGCATTAAGATCTCGATAGTTTACACAGAAGCGAAGATCTTCTTCAGCTTTCTTCACAAAGAGAACGAGAGCGATCGCTTCAGAGCGACTGACTCGAATGAACTCTTTATCAAGATTCTCATCTAGATATCGATGAAGTTCTTGAGCTTCGTTATGACTCATATCATACAAGGCGAAGGCTGAGGCTTGAGCATCTTTCTTAAGATGAATGACATGATCATGAGTCTCGTGCTTGAGCAAGATATCGATCTCTTTCTTGAAGAAGACGTGTAAATGCTTTGAATAATGATTGAGCAAGAGCGTGACGAAATCGACATTCTTACTTTGTTGATAAGCTTCAGATTTTTCTGCGATGATGATCGTGAACAAATGAAGTTTCTTCTTCATTTGATACAGAGCTAGACGTTGATCTCGATCATAGATTTGAAGCTTGATGCTCACATGTGAAAATCGAATTTCTGAATTCAGACGAAGATCAACAAAGAGATGCGAAATTAAGAAACAATTGAAAGAGACACAGCTCAGAAAAGCATCTATCTGATCGAGAATGAGACTAAAGAGTTCGAATTTCTTGAGACGTGCAGCATGATCAAAGCTACGAGCTCTCAACTCGACTACGTCGAGATGTATAAAAGAGCGTTCGACTTGATGAGCTGATCTCTCGATAGAGATACGACAAGACGAAGAATTTCGATACTTGATCTTAGATTGATATTTCTTCTGAATAGCTCGAGCGATACGACTTGAAATGTCTTCTTCGACAGCAAATGAGACAGAACTGCATTGACTGAATTGATTGAATTGACTGAATAAACTGAATTGTTTCTTTTGAATAGTTTGAATTCGAGATTGTTTCTTGTGAACGACTAGAATGCTAGATTGCTTCTTGCAAGCAGATTGAGAACTGAATGACTTCTTGTAAGTCGACTGAGCACTGAGTTGCTTCTGAGAAGTCGAGACAAGACGAGATGACGTGATTTGATTAATACTGAGCAGAGTTTCTTGATCTTCGAGCTCTCATACTCATTGAGACTCTTTGAGAGACAGAAATTCTTCTTCTCGCGTGACTTCATGTATTTTGACAGAGATTTGACAGCAGTGAGCTAGACAGAAGAACGAGAACATAGTGAGAGTATTAAACTCGAAGCTAGCGTCGAT
>JAABUR0100001740.1_pt1 | contig 37179 bp, 30 predicted proteins | sample 5560091 | NCBI WGS metagenome assembly JAABUR01 (sample SAMN10711879, study PRJNA513375) | rock metagenome | isolation source: Antarctica rocks | place: Antarctica: Victoria Land, University Valley sud | reverse complement strand
GGCTACGACCTGCTCTCGCGGGTCATGGTCAGCGCGCGCCCGACCTTGCTGATCGGCGGGCTGGCCTCGGTGATCGCACTGGTCACCGGGACGGTGCTCGGTCTCGTCGCCGGCTACTTTCGCGGACCCGCGGACGGGCTGATCATGCTGCTGGCTGACAGCCAGCTCTCGATCCCATCGCTCGTCATCGCGATCGCCGCGGTGGCCGCATTCGGACCGAGCATCCCGCTCCTGATCGTCCTGGCGGGGTTCAGCGGCTGGATGGGATTCGCCCGGACGGTGCGCTCCAATGTCCTGGCGCTCCGCGGCCGGGACTTCGTGGTCTCGAGCCAGGCGCTGGGCGCCGGGAACGTCCGGATCCTGTACCACCACATCCTGCCCAACATCGCCTCGACCGTGATCGTCCTGATCACTATCCAGTTCCGCTCGCTGATCCTCTTCGAAGCGGCGCTGAGCTTCCTGGGATTGGGCGTCCCGCCGCCCCAGCCCTCCTGGGGGTCGATGATCAGCGGTGGCCGGGATTACCTGCTCTCCGCGTGGTGGATCAGCGTGCTTCCCGGTCTGGCACTTATGCTCACCGTGCTCAGTGTCAGTCTGATCGGGGACTGGCTCCGCGACGAACTCGATCCAACGTTGCGCAACGTCCGATAGTCGTTCGCTATGTTTGATCGCGACTGACCGCCGCTCCCGTCAGGTGTCCCGGCTGGTTCCGCACGATGTCGTCGACCATTCGCCTACCCGCTGCCCCGCCGTCGGGGGTGTTCACCGCGTCCGGGCCTGGTGGGACGAGCGTGATCGCTTCCAGCGCGACGTCGGGGAACGGGTCCAGATCGCCCGGGTACCAGCGACGGCCGAACCAGACGAAGCCAACCGCCGTTATTGCCCCGACGGCCCCGAATGTCAGCCAGGGCAGCGCGAACAGATCCGACGTCTCCGCGACCTCGAAGAGGGCTCCGCCGCTGATGTTGCCGAGACCGCCGCCGATCGCCAGCGCGTAGGCGCCTATGGCGAAGTACGAGCCAAGTGCCACCGGGTTGACCAGCCGCGCGGTGACCGTTTGCAATGGGGGCTGGGCGAGCAGGTTGCCGATGGCATAGACGACCGTGCAGGCGACCAGCGGCCCGAGCGCCCCGACGAACGCCACGGAGCCGAGGCCGACCGCCATGATCGCCATGCCGGCGACCATGGTGCTGAAGATGGAGACCCGCCCCTCCAGCAGGCGGAGCAGCGGGTACTGAAGGACGATGGTGACGACCGAGTAGATCGTCAGAACGAGGCCGACCTCGCCGTCGCTGCCCCCAAGCGCTTTCACCATGAGCGGCAGGGTGATGTAGTACTGGACGGAGAGGAACCAGTAGCCCACCACCAGGAGCGTGAACGTTACGAAGCGCCGGTCCCGCAGCGCCAGCAGGGTGCCGGCGAAGAGCGGCCCGGCGCTCGCGCTCGAGACGCGGACCGGCGGGAGCAGGGTCGCGGCCAGCCCGGCCGCGAGGACGAAGATCGCCGCCGCCGCGAGCGCGACCACCGCGAAATCGAACCGGAGCAGCAGCGCCCCGAGCGCCGGTCCGATCGCCATCCCCGTGTTCCCGACGATCCCGAGCGTCCGGTAGAAGGCGGGCCGCTCAGCCGGGCTCGTCAGCGCCGCTCCGGCCGCCGATTTCGGTGCCTCGAACAGTGAGCCGCCCAGCGCCGCCAGGATCGCCGAGGCGAACAGCGTCGGTGGGGTGTCGGCGAACGCCATCCACGCGAACCCGGCGGCCCGGACGAGGAGTCCGGCCACGATCGGCAACCGCGCTCCGACCCGGTCGGCCACGATGCCACCGATCAGGGACAGGCCCTGCTGGACGAGTTGCCGGACCGCGAGCACCGCCCCGACCGTCGCCGTCGACCACCCCATCGACTGGTAGTGGATCGAGATCAGCGGGATGACCATGAAGAAGCCGCCGTACATCAGGAACGTGTTGGCGTAGATGACGAGGATGCCCCGCTTCCGCACCTGATCGCTGAGTCGCATTGATTGGACGCTATCGACCACGTGACCCCGTCGCTCTCAGGGTTACCGCCATCCCGTTGCACAACCCGTGGGGCAACCTGGTGACAGGCTGCCGCGATGACGATGCCCGGCATCGCGATCTGTTCGCTAACTGACGCGCACGTCCATGATTGCTCTGCTGTGAACTGCTGGACCGTCGCGCGGCTGACAGGTCCGGGACGTGGAATCGGTGGAATCGACTGAGGAGCGGGCAACGACGACGGCCCGCGCCGGTGTGGCACCGAGCCGTCGCCCTGGGCATGCTCGGACCCCGCTAGCTTCCCAGCCGACCGATGACACCCTCCTCGAACAGGTGAAGCGGATCAAGGTCGTAGGCCAGCCCTGGGATGTAGATGATGCCGTAGTCGGCACCGGCCTCGATTCCCGCCTGGATCTTCTCGGCGATCACGTCCACCGTCCCGACGAGGTTGTCGCCGGAGAACTGTTCCCAGGACATACCCATCGATTCCCGGAGCCGGGAGGTCTGCGCAACCGGGTCGACTCCGTCCGCGACCGGATAGACGTTGAATCCGGTCGAACGGACGATCTCGGCGTAGTCGCGGCCCTCGCGCTCGCAGTGTCCCTGAAGGATGTCGAGCTTCTCCCGGATCACGCCGGCATCGCCGCCGCCCACGTTGCAGGCATCGCCATACTGCGCGACGAGGCGGAGGGTGACCTTCTCGCCACCGCCGCCAATCCAGAGGGGAATCTTCCGGCCGGGCTTCGCGCTCTTCGGCTCGTTGATCGGACCGTCGATCGAGTAGTACTCGCCGGTGAAGGTCGGCTTGTCCTCGGTCCACATCCGGTGGATGATCTCGACCCCCTCACGGAAGGCACGCATCCGGTCGCGGGTCTCCGGGAATCCGTAGCCGTACGCCTTCCACTCATGCTCGTACCAGCCGGCGCCATAGCCGGCGAAGAGGCGGCCGTGGCTCGCGACGTCGACCGTCGAGGCGATCTTGGCAAAGAGCGACGGGTTGCGATACCCGTTGCAGTTGACCATCTGCCCGATATTGACGCGGGTCGTGTCGCGGGCCAGCGTGGCCGAGATGGTCCACGATTCGAAGACGGTATTCATGGTCGGTTGCGGGACCGTGTGGAAGTGGTCGAATACCCAGATCGAATCCCACGGCCCCTGGTCGGCTGCCCTGGCGACGTTGGTCATCGCCTCGAACTGCTCGACGGGATCCGCGATCTCGGTCAGGTCCATCTTCCAGCCCTGCGGGACGAAGATGCCGAACGTCATGTCTGCCATCACTACCTGCTTCCATTGATCGACGGGCGATCCAGACCGAATCGTCATATTCTAGCGGTTCCCAGAGCCCCTTCGCCTGACGCTCGCCCCGATAAGCCAATGACGAGGATCACCGGCATCGATCAGATCGCTGGTACTGGTTCCGGCGTCGCCCCACATGTGTTCGGTCTGCCTTCACGAAGAAGCCACCTACGACCAGCGGCGTGCTGGCGTAGCCGACAAGGATGCCCCGCTTTCGCGCCGGCTGGTTGACTCGCATCGGCTGAACGCAATCGGTCATCCGCAGAACCAGGCGTAGCGCGAAGGAGAATCCCGCGAGTGGGTGTCGCCCATGATCGTACTGCCGAGTGGCGGACCATAGTCATCCCAGCATGCTGATACCGAACGCAACGGCAGGTGCCTTGCCTGGCACCCGCCGCTGGTCGATCGCATCCGATTGGCTACTCGTCGCGGGGAGCGAACTCCTCAGACATCTCGTCGATTCATCGTGACCGCCGCGGCGGCGACCGACCCAGCGAACCAGAGGGCGACCACGATGATCGCGGGCGTCTGATGCAGGTACGTCGGGGCATCGATCTTCAACACACCGATCAAGCCATCCCGCGCATTCTCCGGAAGGTAGCGAAACATGTTCTCCTGCACCCAGAGGGGGACGATTGGCGTTAGCATCCAGGGCAGGACGGCGAAACCGAGGGAGATGGTGATCGCGCTGGCGGCTCCGCGGAGAAGCCAGGCGAACGAGAACGGGATCAGGATGAACAGCCGGTCCATGATGCCAGCGATGATCAGGAATTGGGCCGCGTCGTGGTCGGTGACGCTGGCCGTCTCCAGACCATAGAACCGGTAGATCGGCTGGCTGATGAGGAACATTCCGGGGATGGTGATCGCGCTGATCGCCACACCGAGCAGTGTGACGATCGTCGCTTTGGCGGCGAACACCTGGTTGCGCCGGGGATTGACGATGAAGCTGGTTCGGATCATCCGGGAGCCGTATTCCGACGTGACCGACGTCACGCCGAGCACGGCCACCAGGACCATGCCGAACAGCCAGCCGCCGTAGGGGTTCAGGATCGGATCGAACTGGGCCTGGACGCCCGCGCTCCAGCTATCGAATTCAGTCCCGTCACGAGCGCGATCAGCGCCGAGAACCCGACCGAGAGTCCGACAGCCAGCGACACGACGATCCAGGTCGACCGGATCGAACGGAGCTTGGTCCACTCCGATTGCAGCGCCGTGGCGAAACCGGGAGCCGTGTCTGCGGGAGAGACGCTGCGCGGTGCGGTCGTGATAGTCAACGCTGCGGTTGTCACAGTCATCTTGCTGAGTCCTTTCGCCCGCGTGCTCGCGGGCCATTCCCTAGGCGTACGAAACGTCACGGACCGAGCCGCGATCAGCGCGGAACTCGACGCTGTCATGCGTAAGCTCCATGAAGGCGACCTCCAGGCTCGCCCGTTGCACGGAGAGCTCGTCCAGGGGAATCCCCTGCGCGAAGGCGATGGCGCCGATAGCCGGGCAGTCCAGTCCTGTAACGGTCAGATCGCCTTCCGCGCCCGTCAAGACCGAGGCGCCGTTCGCCTCCAGGTGCGCCACGAACTCATGCGCCCGTGCGGAGACGACCCTGACGTGGCTGTGCCCGCTGCGCTGGGTGAACTCCTCCATTGGCAGGTCCGCGACCAGGCGACCCCGGCCGATCACCAGCACGTGGTCGGCGGTCAGTTCCATCTCGCTCATCATGTGACTCGAGATGAAGACGGTCCGACCCTCGGCGGCGAACCGCCTCATTAGCGCGCGGACCCACTGAATGCCCTCGGGGTCGAGACCGTTCACCGGCTCGTCGAAGAGCAGCACCGGCGGGTCGCCCAGCAGGGCCGAGGCGATGCCCAGCCGCTGGTACATGTCCAGCGAGAACCCGCCGACCCGTTTGCCCGCCACCTCGGCCAGACCGACCATGTCGAGCACCTCATCGACCCGGCGCCGGGGCAGTCCGCCCGCCTGTGCCTGCCAGAGCAGGTGATGGTACGCCGAACGTCCGCCGTGGACCGCGGCCGGGTCGAGCAACGCGCCGATCTCCTGCATCAGCGCCGTCTTCTCCCGGTATGATTGCCCATTGACCGTCACGCTGCCTTCGGTGGCGCTGTCCAGGCCGAGGATGAGCCGCATCGATGTTGACTTGCCAGCGCCGTTGGGTCCGAGGAAGCCGGTCACGATCCCCGGTCTGACCTCGAAGGTGAGTCCGCTCACCGCGACCGTGCTCCCGTAGCGCTTCGTCAGTCCGTCCGCCTTGATCATTTCGTTTCCTCTCGACGATTCCCGTTCAGTCCAGCCGTCCGATCATCCATCCGCGTAGTCGCCTCGAAGCCGGAACTCCTTTCGAACGATCTCGATCCGGTGATCTCCTCTGTCCCAGTCGCCACGGCGCCATCGAACGACACCCGGATGACCGAGAGGAGCGGAATCCCCAGATCGCGAACCCCTCTGAGCAAGCCGTGCAGTGCGGCCTGATCGACGACCGGGCCGGTCAGAAGGGAGTCATCGTTGTCCTCTGATGTAATGCTCATCCCCTCGAACCAGTCCGCCCATCCGGACCCCAGGTGCCCTCTGATCCGGACCTGATAGACCTTCGGCGGGTCCGAGTCCGTTTCCGGTCGCGCGGTATCTGACATCACCTCCACCTTCTCTCGACCGTCCGACCGGTCCGGTTCATCCGGTCCTGTCAACGAGGATAGCGATGGCACGGCGTCGAACGGCAGACACGAAAGGACTGTTCCGGCGGCCCGAGCCAGGAGTGAAACCAGCACTTAAGGACTGGCGGGAGGACGATCCATTGCATCAGGCGCGACGATGTCGTTGTTCGCGAGAGCCCAACCCGGCAGCTTGCTTGCCTTGCCAGACCAGCTCCCGAGCCAGTCGGCCGGTCGGGCGACTCCAATCGATTGCGTGGACAGGCAGGATCCGCACAGCGAGCGAACTCCACCAGGCTGACTTGAACGTCAGTGGGAGGACCGTCCGTGATGCCGGATCCGGGGACACGCTGAGAGATGCTGGTCTGGCTACAGCAGGCCCAGTTCCCGGGCTCGTGCAACCGCTTCGGTGCGGCGTTGCACCTGGAGTTTCTCGAAGATCATCCGGTTATGTCCCTTGATCGTACTCAGAGCCAGGAACAGGCGCTCGCTGATCTCATTGTTCGAGAGGCCCAGGGCGATGAACTGCAAGACTTCCAGCTCGCGCTGGCTCAACGGATCGACGAGCGATTGAACGGGTCGGCCAGTCGTATGAGACGGTTCGGGCACGCCCGTTGGCACCTCGGCATCGAACGCCGCCGACACCCTGCTTGCATAGTGCGGCGTCAGGCGAAGTTCGGCCGCTCCTGAGAGGAGTCGTGCCATCGGCGGACCCTCATCGAGGAAGAGACGGATGAGGCCGCCCGGCTCGACCAGCTTCAACGCGTCAACCAGGAGATTTACCGCGGCGACCTGTTCGCGATGTGCCTGAAGCGCGACGGCCTGAAGCACCATCACCCTGAGCCGCTCATCCGCCCATCCCTTCGCCTCCACCTGCCGTCGCCATGGCTCCAGAACGGCCAGCGCTAACGACGGGTTGCCCTGGGCGAGATAGACGCGAGCCTGGCTGATGGAGAGGTCGTGCGACTGCGCCAGTTCCGCGGCCTCCACGAGATTGCCCTGACGAAGTAACGCCGATACGCGAACAGCGGCTACCGCGGGCATCCGAAACCAGAAGTTTCGCTCGTGTACGAGCCGTTCAGTCCTGACCAGCGACGCGATCGCACCCGTCACGTCACCCTCCGCGAGCTGCAGGCGGGCGAGAAAGAGCTCGCTGGACACGACGGTGGCGATCTCGATCTGGCGCGCCAGGTAGACGCTCTGTTCTCCGTGCCGTCGAGCAGCCGTCAGGTCGTTCCATTCGTAATAGGCGCGAGCCAGACCGACATGCGCCTCGCAGGCAACCGGTCCCGGCGGCTGACCAACCAATTCAAGAACGCGTCGGTACATTTGGGCCGCGGCGTGGAGCTGGTTGTCCGTTTCCTGGATGTTGCCCAGTCCGGTTGTCGCCAGAATACGGACGTGGTTGTTGCCCGACGCCTCGCTGGTTGCAATGGCTTCGGTGTAGGCGTGGCGGGCCGCGACACGGTCTCCCTGATACTGCTGCGCGAGGCCCAGCTTCCACAGGGCCGCGGTCCGAACGGGCAGGTTGTCGGGATGGAGATACTCCAGGGCACGGCGTGACTGGACGATGATGGTTTCCAGCTGACGGGGATCGGCAGCCAGCAGGGCCAACAGGGCGCGCGTGGATGCGATCCGCCCGACGAGATCCCGGGTCTCGTCGCTCGGCGCCATAACGTCCAGGGCTGTCTCAGCAGCCGTGAGGTGCGGTTCGACGCGGCTCACGTGGCCGGCGATCGATAACACTGTAGCGAACATCACCCGCAGCGAGGGCCTGGCATCCAGCACCGGCGCCGGCAGCGACTCCAGCCAGGTCAACACGGCGGCCGCGTTCCCACGGACGTAGAGCGGCATCCCCTTCCGGTTGATCAGCCGCTCGGCACGGTCGATATCGTTGGCGGCGGCGGCATGCTGAAAGGCTTCGGTCTCCAGACCGTTGTCTTCGAACCAGATGCTGGCGCGAATGTGGAGACCGGAAACCTCCTTGGCCCCACCCCCTGTCGACGATGCGCTGCGCTGATGCAGTCGCTGGCGCAGCAATTCAGCGAACAGGTGGTGATAGCGGTACCAACGCCGATCGTTGTCCGGTGGGATGATGAAGAGGTTGGCGCGCTCGAGATCTCCGAGTGTTTGCTGTCCGTCTGACGAGGAGTCGAGCAGCACGGCATCGCACAGGGGTCCACACAGGCGGTCGAGGATCGAGGTTCCGAGCAGGAAGGCCTGGACACGTTCCGGCTGTTGGTGGAGGACCTCTTCGACCAGGTAATCCAGTACGAAGCGATGGCTGCCCGTAAAGGACGCGATGAAGTTCGTCGCGTCATCGTGTCCCCGCATCGAAATGGCAGCCAGTTGCAAACCGGCGATCCAGCCTTCGGTGCGGTCCTCCAGAGCGGCGATGTCCGCCGCCGACAGGTCGAGCCCCATCACCGGATTGAGGAACTCCGCGGCTTCCGACGGGGTGAAACGCAGGTCGGCCGCACGCAGTTCGATGAGTTGGCCGCGGCTACGCAACCGCGCCAGCGGCAGGTGCGGATCCTCGCGAGTCGCGATGACCAGATGCATTCCCGTCGGCAGATGGTCCAGCAGAAAGGTGAGGGCATCGTCGATCGGTTTGTCGTCGATGGCGTGATAGTCGTCCAGGACGAGGACTACCTCGTCAGGGATGGTCGTGATCTCATTGAGCAGGGCCGTCAGCAGGACGTCGGTGGGCGGTGGCTGGGGGGTCTGAAGCGCGCCCAGAACACTCTGACCAAGGTTCGGCACGATCGTCTGCAGGGCAGCGACCAGATAGGCAAGAAACCGTCCGGGATCACTATCCGCTTCCTCCAGAGACAGCCAGGCGACCGGCCGATCGCAAAGATGGGCCCATTCGCTGATCACCGTCGTCTTGCCGAAGCCGGCCGGAGCGCAGACAAGGGTCAGCTTCCGTGGCAGTCCCTCGTTCAACCGCTCGATCAGTCGAGGGCGTGGGACGACCTTGGGGCGCGGCGGCGGAATGTACAGCTTCGTGACCAGCACTGCCGTCGACATGCCGTATCCCCGGTCTCCACGAACGTGACGATGCGATAGCTGGCACGGTATTTCCTCCGTCCAGCAAACGGGTATCTACACCGTACGTCACAACACCAAGAAGCCATACGATCTACGGTCTCATCGAACGGTCGGTAAAAATTGACTTCGCTCGTCCTCATAGCCGCCTGTCGCACCCAGTGTCCCGGTGATCGCCGCGGTATCCGCTTCCGGACGAGATCCCCGGTGACCTGGCATACCCACCTCCCAGCTCCCGGCGATCCTGCTGGTGCTGGCGTCGCTGCTGGTCGCGGTCGTGATCGGATCGCGCTGATTGATCAGGGGGCCATTTAGGCCACGGGCGAGACCGGCGGCTCATCGCGGGGCCGTCCGTGATGCGCACTCATCGTCGGGACACGCCCGCGCTGGAGGGACTGCCCGGAGCAGTCGTCCATGAGTTTCAATGACGATGCCGGTCGGCCATCGGGCCAGAATCACGGGAGCGAGCCGCGCCACGGCGCCATCCATTCAGCTCTGTGGTGGCAGCCCGGCCAGAACCTTGTCCAGCGTGATGGGGAGGTCTCGGACACGGACGCCGGTCGCGTTGTAGACGGCGTTGGCGATCGCCGCGGCGACACCGACGATCGGGATCTCACCGACCGCCTTGGTGCCGAGGACGTTGACGAAGCGGTCCTCCTCCTCGACCCAGAACGCGTCGATCTCGGGGATGTCGGCACTGACCGGGACGTGGTACTCGGCGAGGTCGCGGTTGACCCACTGGCCCCAGCGCGGATCGAGGTGCGTCTCCTCCATCAGCGCCTGGCCGACGCCCATGATGATCCCGCCGACCAGCTGCGACCGGGCCGTCATCGGGTTGATGACCCGGCCGACCCCGAAGGCACCCAGCATCCGCCGGACCCGGACCTCGCCGGTATCGACGTCGACCCCGACCTCGGCGAACTGGGCCCCGAACGAATGCGTCGAATGCTCGGGCTGCTGGGTCGGCTGATAGTCGTAGTTCACGGTGAGCCCGTCCGGGGCGTTGCGGGCCATGAAGGCGGCCAGCGGCTCGCCGCTGTGGACGTCCTCGCTGGGGCCGATGTAGCCGTCGGCCAGGATGATGTCCTCGGCGGGCAGGCCTACCAGCGGCGACTGCTCGTCATCCCGGGCCAGGTCCGCCAGCTGCTGCCGCAGCTCCGCGATCACTTCCACGACCGCCGAGCCCCAGCTTGCCGTGCCCGCCGAGCCACCCGCGCCCAGCGTCATCGGCAGATCCGAATCGCCTATGTCGACCTGGACCTGTTCCTCTATCAGACCAAGCGCCTCTGCCGCGATCTGCCGCAGGACGGTGTGGGCGCCGGTTCCGATGTCGGAGGCGGCCAGGGCGACCAGGCCCGTGCCATCTCCCCGGAGCGTCGCCCGGGCGGACGTGGGCAGGCTGATCGCCGGGTACGTCGCGCACCCCACTCCCATTCCGACCAGCCAGCGCCCGTCGCGGACCTGGCCAGGATCAGGGTTCCGACGCTCCCAGCCGAACCGTTCCGCCCCCTGCCGCAGGCATTCGATCACAGAGCGACTGGACCATGGCAGGCCGGTATCCGGATCCTGGTCCGGCTCGTTGACGATGCGAAGCTCGATCGGGTCCATCCCGAGGGTGACCGCGAGCTCATCCATCGCGCTCTCGAGTGCGAACGAACCGGGCGTCTCGCCTGGGGCTCGCATGGGAGCGGGCGTCGGCGTCGACATCCGGGCGACCCGATGATGGATCAGCCGGTTGGGTGACGCGTACATGATCCGGGTCATCGCCCCGGTCTGCTCGACGAACTCGTCGTAGACGGACGTCTGGCTGTAGCAGTCGTGGGAGATCGCGACCAACCGGCCGTCCGGCCCGGCACCCAAGCGGACCCGCTGGCGCGTCATCGTCCGCTGACCGGAGTTGGAGAAGTTCTGCTGGCGCGTCATCGCGACCTTGACCGGCCGGTCGGTCACCTTCGCGGCGAGCGCGGCCAGCATCACCTGCGGACGCACACCCCACTTGCTGCCGAAGCCGCCCCCGACGAACCGGCTCTCGACGTGAACCTGCTCGGGCATGAGGTTCAGCGTCACGGCGACCGACGCCGCCACGATCGAGATGGACTGGCTACTGTCCTGAATGAAGACCTCGCCGTCCCGCCACTCGGCGACCGCACCGTGGGGCTCCATCGCATTGGGATGCTCGAATGGCGTGTCGTACGTCGCGTCGACCACCACGGTCGCGGTCGCGAGCGCCGCCTCGACGTCACCCTCGTCCGTGTCGGCTGGGCTGAGATCATTGATGACTTCGGGCTTGTACGCGCTCTCGAGGGCGGTGTCGAAGTCGGAGATGCTTCCGGCCTCCGCGACCTCAACGGTGACAAGGGCGGCGGCGCTCCGGGCCGTCTCATAGGTATCGGCGACCACCAGCGCGACGAACTGGTTGTGGCTGAGGACCCGGTCGCGGTCGAGCACTGGCTTCGAACCCATCAGCCTGACGAAGAACGCCTCGGTTCCCGCGACCATGGGGGCCTGTTCAGGAGCATTGGCGTGCGTGATCACCGCCACGACGCCGGGGACGCGCTCAGCCGCTCCGGTCTCGATTGCCATGATTTGGCCGGTCGGGACGGTCGTCGACACGGGGAAGCCGTAGAGCACGCCTTCGGGATTGAATTCCGCGGCGTAGCGGGCCTCGCCCCGGACTTTGACCCGGCCGTCGGAGCGTGGCGATGACTGTCCGATATGGCCGCCGTGGTTCTGGGTGATGAACGGCGCGATCGCCATGGCTCAGACCTCCTGGTTTCGTTGGGACAGCTCGGTCAGCGTCCGGACGATCGTCCGCCGGGCCAGCGCGTTCTTGAAGTCGTTCTCGCGCCAGCCCCGCGCTTCCCGCAACTCGGCGTCGGCGGCCTCGGCGAACATCGCCGCCGTCGCCGGCCGTCCGATCAGCGCCGCCTCGGCCTGTCTGGCTCGCCACGGCTTGTGGGCGACACCGCCCAGCGCGACGCGAGCGCCGATGACGGTGCCATCAGTCACATCGAGGATCGCCGCAACCGAGACAAGGGCGAACGCGTAGGAGGCACGGTCCCGCACCTTGCGGTAACGCATCGCTCCATCTGGGACCGGCGGGAGGGTGACGCCGGTAATGAGCTCGCCTGGCGCGAGCGTCGTATCGAACTGCGGCGCGTCGCCCGGCAATCGGTAGAAGTCGTCGATGGGGACCGAGCGCTCCCCGCCGCTGCCCTGGACCTCGATGATCGCGTCGAGCGCCTGCAAGGGCACGGCCATGTCACCCGGATACGTAGCGATACACTGCTCCGACGTTCCCAGGATCGCCAGCTCGCGGTTGTGGCCGCCGATCGCCGCGCAACCGTTGCCCGGTGCACGCTTGTTGCAGGGCATGGCCGGGTCGTAGAAGTAGCCGCAGCGAGTCCGCTGGAGGAGGTTGCCGCCCAGCGTCGCCATGTTGCGTAGTTGGCCCGAGGCACCGGCCACGATCGCTTCGGTCAGCATCGGGTATCGCGCACGGACCAGCGGATGGGCGGCGAGGTCGGTGTTGGTCACCAGCGCGCCGATGTGGAGCCCGCCGTTGCCGGTCTCCTCGATCCCGGTCAGGTCGAGCCGGGAGATGTCGACCAGATGGGCGGGCGTCTCGACCTGGAGCTTCATCAGGTCGATCAGGTTCGTGCCGCCGGCGATGTAGCGGGAACCGGGGGTGCCGGCGAACGCCGCGACGGCGGCGGTGGGCGTCTCGGCCCGCTCGTAGGTAAAGGGCTTCATTCGGCATTGACCTCGCTGGTTGCGACCTTGCTCGCGGACGGGTCCGCCTCCACCTGCCGGAGCGCCGCGACGATATGCGGGTAGGCGCCGCAGCGGCAGAGGTTGCCGCTCATTCGCTCCCGGAGCTCCGCGCCGGTTGTCTGGGGCGACTCCGCGACATCGGTGCTGACGTGGCTGGGCACGCCGGCTTCGAGTTCGGCCAGCACGGCGACGCCGGACACCAGTTGGCCGGGCGTGCAGTACCCGCACTGGTAGGCGTCGTGGTTGAGGAAGGCTTGCTGGAGGGGATGAAGGTCGTCGTCAGCCCGACCGGCGAGGGCGGGGAGTCCTTCGATCGTCGTGATCCGGTCGCCCTCGTGCATGACGGCGAGCGCGAGGCAGCTGTTGGCGCGGGTGCCGTCGATGAGGACGGTGCAGGCGCCGCACTGGCCGTGGTCGCAGCCCTTCTTGGACCCGGTCAGGTGGAGATGCTCGCGCAGGGCGTCGAGAACGGTGGTGCGGGTATCGAGGGTCAGTGAGTGGTCGGTGCCGTTGACCGTCAACGTGACGGCGATGGCGACGGGGGTCTCGGCAGACTCGTCGTAACGTGTGGTGGCACGCACCATGTCCTGTTCCTCCATGACATCGTCGCGGAAATGCCCGGAGTTCCTGCTGTGGAGCACCCGGCCGATCATTTACCAGTGATGAAATAGGCCCGATGGACCGCGTGATCCGGCTTGACCGCCGTCCATGATCTCAGTCGTCGAACGTGACCTCGGCGAGCGGGCTCCCCGCCACCCAGTCTTCCAGCCGCGTCGGCTGGGGAATGCGAGCCGGGTTGCCGGGTTGGTTGAGGTCGTCGACGATCTCCCCGAGGATCCGGCGCCGCTCATCCTCGTCGGTGACGGGCGTCGCTATCGCGGGCAGGTCGGCCACGGTTCCGTTCTTGAGGTGAAGGGTGAAGTGTGGATCGGCGAGGAGATTGGCGTACCAGTCCTTCTTTCCGGGAAGGCTGCTCAGATAGACGCGGCCATCGGCGCGATAGAACCAGATCTCGATCCGATGCGCCCGGCCCGAATGGCGGCCGGTCGTGGTGATGTCGATCGTCCGATCACGGGCCGGTGAGGCCGGAGTGATCGCGAGCGCCTGACGAACGATGTCATTCACCGCGGCACCACCTCTCTGGAAACGCACGTCGCTGGGGCGGTGTGATCCGGTCGTTCAGGAACCGTACCGATCAAGGCTAATCGGTCGCGCAGGCGTCGAGCATCCACGCCGTTGCGGAATCCTTGCTTCCCGTTGCGATACTTCTGTCTTCCCGGAATCAGGCAGTTGAGCTTCGATGTTGCTGGCGGAACGCCGAAGGGCTGTAGCCAGTCCGCCGCCGGAAGGCAGTCGAGAAGTGGGCCGGGCTAGCGAACCCGCAACGGGTGGCGATCTCGCTGACGGTCGCCGTCGTCCGTTCGAGCTCGTGCTGCCCCCACTCGATCCGGAGACGAGTGAGATACCGATGAGGAGTCTCGCCGGTCTGACGCTGAAAGACCCGCAGGAAGTGATAGCGGCTGATACCGGCCTCGGCGGAGATGGCAGCCAGGGTGAGCGGGAGATGCAGGTTCTCCCGAATAAAGGATTGGGCTCGCCTGACACGCGGGTCGTCACGAGCCTGGGTCCGCAGTGACGACAACGCGCCATGCTGGACCATCGTATGGACGATGAGGAACTCGGCCGCGGTCTCGGCATAGAGGTCCGGCGCACCGGCTCCGGCGGCCCGCATCAGACCGAGCATCATCTGCTCCAGGACCGGGTCGGTCGCCGCGAGTTCATCGGGCAGGTCGACCTGCCGGAGATCGCGGTCCCACAACTCCCCCACCAGCCGGGCGGTCGTGCCGGCGGGAAGGTGGAGTTCGAGGCTCACGATTGGTTCGGGCGTAACCGAGCGCCAGCGGATCCGTGTCGGCCGGCCGGGGGCCGTCATCGAGATGGTGCCCGGTACGGACCGGGCGGACGTCCACCGGCCGTCTCCACCGCTCTCGACGAGAGTCCTTCCCCCGACGAGGAGGCCGATGTACTGCTCCTCGACCGGTGGGATGCTGACCTCGTCCGACTCGGGATGCATCGTGAAACGACGAAGCAGCAGTGAGTGCCAGCCGTGATCCCGGCTGGAGAACGTCTGGTCGGCGTAGGAACGGTGGTCATGGGAAAGGCTCTGGAACACGGGGTCTCCTGCCATACCAACCGGATGCGAGAACCTTTCGATTACAGGCACGACCCAGACCGCAGTTCCCGAGCCGGAAGATCCGCCGCTGAGCGAGAGGTCCCTGTTCCTGCCCGGAGGTCAGATCGAGGACGGCCGAGACCGGGACCAACGCGAGACGGCATTCGCAGACGGCATTGGCACTCCCCGCCCGGTCCGTTCCCCGTCTCCTGTCGACGCGAGTGAGCAGCAAGCACGGCGATCCCGGCGCTGCCACTGGCGCCGTCGCCGCGCCCTTTCGTGGCATACCGACGATGTCCTGAACGTCAGGCTCGTGAGTCCGAGCTCAGCACGGAGTTCCCGCCATCGCGGTCAGGCCTTCCGCCAGCCGCCGGAGGGCGGGTGACGCGTCGGTCGATCCGAGGCGCACGTCGAGGATACAGAGGTCATTCGAGGCGCCGGCCTCGGTGAGCGCTGCTTCGAGCTCGTCCTCGGTCTCGACCACGAACGAGCGACCGCCACCGAAGACCTCCGGCAGACTCGCATACCGCCACGGCAGAATATCGTTGAATGCCCCGTCCGTGATCAGGCGTTCGGTGCGGTAACCACCGTTGTTCAATACGACCACGACCGGATTCAACCCGTAGCGCAGTGACGTCGAGAGCTCGACGCCGGTCATCTGGAAGGCGCCGTCGCCAACGAGGACCAGCGGGCGACGCTCCGGCGCAGCGAGCTGGACACCGATGCTGGCTGGAACCGCGAACCCGAGTGACGCGTAGAACGCATTGGCCAGGGACTCGTGATCCTGCCGCACCGGAAGATCCAGGGCGCCGAACATGGCGTCACCGGGATCGGCGATCACGACGGTATCGTCCGAGAGGAAGGACCCCAACCGTTCGAACAGGCGGGCGACGGTGATCGCGCTGCCGTCGCGCGGCGACCAGGATCCGCCGATGCCCACCGGTGTCGGCCTGGCGACGCCGGAGTAATCGGGGAGATCGGCACCGGCCAGGGCCGCGATGAAGTCGTCGAGGTGAACCTGATCGTAGGTCCTGTAGCCGATACGGACCTGGTCGTGGTTGGCGTGAATGGAGCGTTCGGGCGAGAGGCGGGCCGTGTTGCCGCCGAGATTGATATCCGTCAGTTGGGAACCGAGCATGAGCAGACAGTCGGCCGATTCCACGTAGTCCCGCACCGGTTCCCGCGACATCGCCCAGCCATAGACGCCGACGAAGCAGCGGTGTTGCTTGGAGATCGCCGACTTGCTGAGCGGTGTCACGGCCGTCGGGAAGGAGCTCCGCTCGATCAGGCGGAGCGCCGCCGGGAGCAGACCGAGCCGGACCGACTCGACGCCAAGGAACACCACGGGTTGCGTGGCGGCGCGCAGCAGTGAGACCGCGTCCTCGACGGCAGCGCCCAGCGAGGCGTGATCCCTGGGCGGCACCGGCGTGGAATGCGGAGCGGGGCGGGGCACCTCGGCGACCGTCATGTCACGGGGGATCTCGAGATAGACCGGTCGCTTGTGCAGGAGCGCGGCATCGATGACGCGGTCGATCTCGCGGCAGGCGGTCTCCGGATCGTCGAGCACGGCCGTCGCCACGGTGAGCCGCTCGAAGATACGATGTTGGTTGTCGTACCCGTTGACGACATGATGGAGCAGCGCGCTGTTCGCTCGTTCCGCGAGGGATGGCGCACCGCTGACGACGATCACCGGCGACTCTTCGGCGTAGGCCTGGGCGGTCGTGTTCGTGATCTTCAAACCGCCGACACCGTAGGCGACGCAGACGACGCCCAGCCGCTGACGCCCTCCGATCGCGTATCCGCTTGCGGAGGTGGCCCATCACGCCGTCACCGGCCGGTCCGGGGCTCGACATCCGCGGAAAACGCGGCATCCCTCAGGCGGGACCTCGCGGCGGCGTGGACGCGAGCCTCTCGGCCAGGGCCGTCGCGGCTCGGTGACCGACGGCGGGGTGAGCTGTCTCCCTTCGGACTGTCAGACCAGGAAGAACCAGCCGCCGGTGCGGCTCTTGGCGGACAGGGCGTCTTCGGGAACCTCGCGAGCTGATCGCGGGAAACCGGACGCACCTTTCACCGAATCCCGCGCCGGGGAAGACACGTCATCATGGCGAGATATGAGATCTCTGACCCGGACGGCACCCGTGTGCCGATCTGTAGCTGGCTGCCGCCCGTCGAGATCGAGCCGGCAGCCGTGGAGCAGCTACGCACTGCATCCGGCCAACCCGACGCCGCCCTGTCACTGGCCGTGATGCCCGACTGCCACGTCGGCTTCGGCGTCACGATCGGCTCCGTCCTGCCGATCACCAACGCCGTACTGCCCAATGGGGTCGGCGTCGACATCGGCTGCGGGATGTCCGCGATCGCGATCGGCGTCCGGCTCGATGAGGAGAGGAAGAGCCGCGACTTCTGGCGGGCATGGTCCGGTTCCGTCCGGCGCGGCGTCCCGACCGGCTTCGACACCCAAGAGGTGGCGCAGCCATTGGGTACGCTCGACCGTCCCCTCCGCGCGACCGGACTCCAGGCAGTCCTCGCTGAAAAGGGTCCCAGGCAGATCGGGACGCTCGGCGGCCGCCACCATTTCCTTGAGGCGCAGGTCGACGAGGACGGCCAACTCCGGCTGATCGTCCACTCCGGCAACCGTCACACCGGCCTCCGGATCGCGAGACACTATCACGACCTCGCCGTCGAGATCGCCGGGCGGCGCGGCCTCACGGCGCCCGACGACCTTGCCTCCCTGCCGTTGGATGATCCTTCCGGCCAGGATTATGTCGACGACCTGGGCTGGGCGACGGACTTCGCGCGCGAGAACCGTGAGCGGATGCTGGCGGCGATGGTCGAAACTTTCGTCGCCCAGCTGGAGCGGGCGAAGGTCCATGTCCCGGCGCTGGACCTCGCCGACCGGATCAACATCCACCACAACTTCGCCCGGCTGGAGACGCAAGAGGGTGCGGAACTGATGGTCCACCGCAAGGGCGCGACGAGCGCGGCTGAGGGCGAGATCGGCATCATCCCCGGCGGCATGCGCTTGCCGTCGCACATCGTTCGGGGGCGGGGCAACCCGGACGGCTCGAGGTCCTGCTCACACGAGGCCGGCCGGACGATGAGCCGCAAAGCCGGCCGGGAAGCGATCTCGACCGGCACGCTGGTCGAGTCGCTGGCCGGGACGTACTCGAAGCCGCCGCCCGGAATCATCGACGAGGCGCACGGCGTCTACAAGGATGTCGCCACGGTGATCGCCCGGCAGCTCGACCTGGTCGAGATCGTCCACACCCTGCGGCCCCTGATCACCGTCAAGGGCGACAGCAGGGATCGGGACGACTGGCTGGTCGCCGTTTTGCCCGGCCTGAATACTCGCGCGCAGGGACGCCCAGGCGTGGTCTGGCATGACGACATGAGCTCACCAATGACCAGTTTGCGCGTCTCATACGGATTGCGGGTAGACGGTGCTGGCATACGGGAGGGATCAGGAGGAGGAACCCCGGATGCCCCGCTGTCTGACCGTCACCCCGCATCTGCCCGTCGTCGAGCTCGAAACCCGTGATCCGGTCGCCCGTGATCCGGCCGCCCGGATCACGGGCCCATCCTCTGGCTCGTCGCCCAGGGCCAGCACTGCCCCCGTGTCGCCGCGCTCGTCGGCGACTCCGTCGACTGGGTCCGGACCGTGGTCCACCGCTACAACGCCGCGGGTCCGGCCGGGATGGGCGACCGCCGCCACGGCAATCCCGGCCGCCGGGACCGGACGCTGCTGACGCCGGCGCTCCGCACGGCGTTACGTCTCGCCCTGGACGGACCGGCGCCCGACGGCGGGGTATGGACCAGCCCCAAGGTCGCGACCTGACTGGGTGACCAGCTGGGCCAGCCGGTCAGTGTGCAGCGCGGCTGGGAGGCGCTACGGGCGGTGGGCTTCACGCCGCAACGGCCCCGTCCCCGCGGCACCCGAGCCGACCCAGCCGCGCAGGACGCCTTCAAACAGGGGGCTTCCAGGCCGCGGTCGATGCCGGAAGGGCCGCCCATCCCGACGTCACGATCCAGGTCTGGGCCGAGGACGAGCACCGCCTCGGGCTGCTGCCCGTGGTGATGCGGGTCTGGGGGCCGCGGGGCCAGCGCCCGACCGCCTGGGTCTATCGCCGCTACGACTGGCTGTTTGTGTACGTCTTCGTCCGGCCGAGGACGGGGCAGACGTGGTGGGCGTTGCTGCCGACGGTGAGTACCGAGGCGTTCGCCGTCGCGCTGCGGGAGTTCGCCCACGACGAGGGGATCGACGCGACGCACCGGGCGGTGATCGCGCTGGACGGGGCGGGCGGGCAGGGGGCCAGGGCGCTGGTGCTCCCGACGGGGATCGATCTGGTGCCCTTGGCGCCGGCGTCGCCCGCGCTCCAGCCGGCGGAGCGGCTCTGGCCGCTGGTCGACGAGGTGGTGTTGAACCGGACCTGCGCCGATCTGGACGACCTGGAGGCCGTGCTGGTAGCGCGATGCCGGACGCTGCGGGCCAACCGGCGGCAGAGCAAGGCCCACACCCACTACCATTGGTGGCCCCCTGAGCGCCGCCCCGTCGGATGCGGAAGTGATTACCCGAAATCCGTATCAGGAGGCAAACTGGCGCCTGAACAACGCATCGATTCCGCAAAACCGGGGAGGTCCGACCCCGACCGCGAACCGCGACCTCCACCCGCCGACGTCGCCACAGGCGGCCGCGTGCTACCTTGCCCACACCCTCGTCGGTCGATCCTGTCGACGACCGGCCCGTATCGGACTGGGCCCCCGAAAGGCAACGGCTACGCTCAATCCCGACGGAGGGACGACGTGCAGGGCACCGCTACCACGGCCGAAACCACAACGAGTGGCGAGACCGACGCGATTCAGCTCCGGACGATCCGGATCCTCGTCCTCTCCCAGATCTTCGGCGGGGCCGGGCTCGGGGCCGGGATCGCCGTCGGGGCGCTGCTCGCCGAGGACCTGCTCGGCTCGACCAGTCTGGCCGGCCTGCCATCGGCGCTGTTCGCGCTCGGCGCGGCCGGTGCGGCGCTCGTCGTCGGGCGGGTGTCGCAGCGCAGCGGCCGGCGGCTCGGGCTGACGGCGGGGTATCTGGGCAGCACACTCGGCAGCGCGGTCGTCGTGCTGGCCGCTGTCATCTCCAGTCCGCTGCTACTGATGCTCGGGCTGTTCCTCTACGGAGCGGGCAGCGCGACGAACCTCCAGGCGCGGTACGCCGGGACGGACCTCGTCCCCTCCTCGCGGCGCGGCCGGGCGGTCAGCACGGTGCTGGTCTCGACGACCGCCGGCGCCGTGGTCGGTCCCAACCTCGTCGACGCGATGGGCGGCTTCGCCAACACGATCGGCGTCCCGACGCTGAGCGGTCCGTTCATCCTCGCCGGGACGGCCTACGCCATCGCGACCGTGATCCTGTTCGTCTTCCTCCGGCCCGACCCGCTCCTGACAGCCCGGGCGCTGACCACCCCCACGACCCCGCCAACGACCCGCGACGCGACTCACGCCGCCGCTCGGCCGGCGCCATGGACCGGCAACCTCCGGCTCGGGGCGCTGACGATGATCATCACCCAGGTCGTGATGGTCGGGATCATGACGATGACGCCGATCCACATGCGCGACAACGGGCACGACCTGAGCGACACGGGTCTGGTGATCAGCATCCACATCGCCAGCATGTACCTGCCCTCGCCGCTCTCGGGCTGGCTGGCCGACCGGTTCGGACAGCGCCCGGTGATCGTCGCGGCCGGGCTCGTGCTGCTCTCGGCCGGCGTCGTCGCGGCGACCGCCCCGGTCAGTTCGATCGCCGTCCTCGCCCTGGCCCTCGGGCTGCTCGGGCTGGGGTGGAACCTCGGCCTGATCAGCGGCACGACCCTCGTCACCGACGCGACGCCGCTCGCCAGCCGGGCGCGGACGCAGGGCAGCGTCGACCTCGCCGTCGCGCTGGCCGGATCGGGCGGCGGCATCCTGAGCGGGATCATGGTCGACGCGACGAGCTTCCCGGCCCTCGCCCTGACCGGTAGCCTGCTGGCCCTGATGCTCGTTCCACTGATGATGCGGGACGGAGCCCTTCGTCCGGCCCGGTCCAGCAGGTGAAGCAGGCGAGGACCAGTTTCGGGGACGACAAACGACGACGGCCCGCCCCGCGCATGTCGGGGAGGGCCGTTGCGTTGCAGGTTCGGACGGTGGGGTCAGCGAGCGCCGACCAACTCGGCCTGTCCAGCCTTGATGGCGCGGGCCGACTTCATCTGCTCGGTCCAGAAGACGAGTTCATCGAGCATCGGACTCGCTTGCCGCGCCTCGGACTCACCGAAGCGGTAGCGACCCTGCTCATCGAAGTTGAGGTAGAAGTTGGGGATGATGACCTGCTCACGGATGCCGTAGACCTTGAGCTCGGCCATGATGCCGCGGAGATGCTCGACGGCGCGGGCACCACCGGCGATGGCGCCCCAGGAGATGAACCCGGCCGGCTTGAAGTTCCACTCGTACAACACAACACAATAGCACTTTTGTAATCCGCATCTCAGCATGACCGAGCCGACCATAGACTGGGATGCCCCTTGTTTTGAAAAAGTGAACCCCTGTATAATTCAAGGAGGTAGTCGGCTCTAGTCAAACCTCACAACACACCGCGCTTGGTCACTCCACATGAGATTGGGACGCCTCTCACACGGTCATCGAGAGGATATGCCAGTCCAGATCAGGCGGTTCGGTATTCGCAGCGTTCGAATATTGAGCCGCCTTTTTTCATGCTCGGAGTACGGAACCTTATGTCAAATAAAGGGGCGCCGAAGCTCTCACCTGAGGCGCGGAAGATCGCATTGGACCGTATGTGGAAAGACCTCCTCACCCCTCGTTCGCAGCCACAGGTTGTCGTGAAGTCCGATCAGAAGGAGACCGTCAATGACCGAGGTTGCTAACCAGACAGAGCCGAAGAATATCAGGGAGCTCCGTGCTGAACGCGGCCTATCTCAGTTCTTGCTAGCCGCCCATCTCGAGACGAGCACGGCCAACATCAGTCAATGGGAAAACAAGCTGCATCGACCGAGTCGGCGGAGCCTAAAGGACATTTGCGCGTTCTTCGGCGTGACGCCCGACCAGCTCGATCTAGCACCTGAAAAGCGTGGTGGCGGATGGCCACGCATTCCAGACGTTCCGAACGTCCAGACAACTCAACTCGATCCTGATGTTCGATAGACAGAGTGAAGGTCGGGTGTGACAAGCACCCGACCTTCGGAGAACACCACCTATGTCCAATTCAATTATCCCTGAAGACGCGAGTGATGGCACGGACTCCAATCCCAACCCTTCATTCGACACGCACGATCACGCGATTCGATGGATGAACGTGGTCTATCGTGATTGCCCTCCGGAAGGTCGGATTGTGGTCTCGCGGTTCGAGGACATTCCGGGCAGCACGAAGCGTGGGTCCGATCACAAGCCGTTCACCAAGGACCAGATCGTACAGATCGCGGCTACCTACGCAAACGGGATCGAAGAGGAAGTCGGCACGTACGCCCGGCTGTCCGTGGTCCACCACAACATCATCGTCGGGACGAACGGTCGTGGAAAGAAGGAGGCCACGCTCGGCGTCAACGTCCTATGGGCTGAGTTCGACCCGTCAGAAGGCGAACAGGACATTCCCGCCTTCAAGGCTCGCGTCCTCGAACGACTCCGCAACGCAGACCTGCCTCCGACGATGACGGATGACTCAGGCCGTGGCATTCACGCCATCTGGGCCATTGAGTTCACGACCGATGTGAACCGTGTCGAGCGGAGCAACCTGTGGCTGCTGCAACGGTTCAGTGGGTCCGATAAGGTCACTTATAACCACGACCGTCTCTTCCGGTTGCCAGGCACGTTCAATCCCAGACCTGCCGCAAGGAGCATCCCGCACCTCATCGACGAGGATTACCACCCGGAACGCATCTACAAGCTCGACCAGTTCGGACAGGTTCATCTGGCTACCACATCGTCCGGAGAGTTCAAGATCCCACGAATCGTATCGACCCTCTCTGACGAAGTCGTGATCGACCGGATCAAGGCATCCCACAGTCGGGTCAGGTTCGAAGCCTACATGGCCGGTGACGGATCGCTCCGTAAGGATGGCGGGCACGACCAGAGTTCCGCCGACATGGAGCTGCTGTACATCATCGCGGACCATACGTGCGATATCGAACAGGTCGACAGCATCTTCTCCGCTTCCGGTTTTGCGGAACAGGGTAGCTGGCTCACTGAGGACGGATACAGACGGTTCACCCTGGCCAAGGTGGCCGTCAAGAAAGAGTCCGATTGGCTCCTGCTCTACCAGCGACGCCGAGCGGCCACATCGGACGAGAAGTTCCGGGTAAGGTCCTTCGAGGAGGTTATGAACGAGCCTCCGCCCCGGTTCATCATCGACAACTACCTCCGGGAACGATCGGTCGGCATGATCTTCGGCCAGAGTGGTATCGGCAAGTCCCTATTCGCCCTCGACCTGGCGATGCACGTCGCTTTGGGACTCGACTGGCACGGGAACAAACTCCGGAAACCCGGCTACGTTCTGTACTTCGTCGCTGAGGGCCGAGAGGAGTTGCCCGAGAGGGGAAAGGCCTGGCTCAAGAGTCACGGCTACCCCGTGGACATGAAGGTTCCGCATCTCAAGCTCATCACCGAGACAGCCAGCCTCCAAGACGGAGGAGACGCGGCCACCTTCCTTCAACGTGTAGCCGAGCAACCTGAGCCACCAGTCCTGATCCTGCTGGACACCCTCGCCCTCACGATGGTCGGCGGCAACGAGAACGACTCGCAGGACATGATGGCCGTCATGAGCGCCATGATGAAGGCCAGGGACGCCTACGACAGCACCGTCCTAGCCATCCATCACCCTAGGAAGGATGGCCTCACCGAGCGTGGTTCAGGAACGTTCCGAAACGCCTGCCAGACTATCCTGCAAGTCCTCAAGGACACCGATACCTCCTTCACCGTCCACCCAGATAAGCAACGTGGAGGTCGTCCACAGCAACCTCTGACGTTCGCTGTCGAAGGGATCGACCTACCCGAGATCACGATCCAGTACGACGACGGCGAGACCTGGGTTCCCACAGGCGGGTATATCCGGCCAATGCTCTTCACGGAACGAGCCAACGCGATGATGAAGGAGGGCATGAAGAAGGAGTTTGGGAAGGACCAGAAGATCATTGACGCCCTGGAAAAGGCCGGTCCGGATGGGTTGTCCGATCTGGAGTTGATGGCCGCTATCGGGGTCATGAACACCAGCTCGACCTACAGAACGAACCGAGAGGCCGCCGTTGATCGGGGCATGATCTTCAAGGTCAAAGGTAAGCAGAGAGCACTGAGGTTCTTTCACAAGGACTATGCACCCGACGACGCAGAGACTGGAGACTAAAAGTCCAGACAAAGTCTCCAGTCTCCAGTCTCCAGTCTCTAGTCTGGAGTCTCCGCTCTCTATAGTGTCGGTACCTCTCGAACGAATAAAGGAACAACACAATGCGAAATGAAAGAGGGCCACCAACCCCCTGTGGATGAGTGCGTCCAACGGCAAAACCTAAACCAAAAGAGCCCCCATGAAAGGTCGAACGAATATGAACAAGCAATCACGGGGACCGCCCGAAGCTTCGGGTGTGCATGCCCGGAAATAGTCGAACTCGTTACCAAATCACGCCCATACGAAAGAGCCCCATCATGATAGATCACCACCGAGTTGAACACCGTACGCCTAGAACCCCTCGCACGTACTACTGCAACACCTGTGGACACACCGAACGAGGCTTGGTTCCTCCCCACGGCTGGTTCACGGCCAGTCGCCACAGCGGCTTACCCGAGGTCAGACCCGGAAGCCTCGGATATTACTGTTCTCCCGAATGCATGATTGCCGGCTTGGGCAGCACCCTGCCCATTGAGCCTGACATCAGGGATGCGCTCACCATGCTTGCCAGTCATATGATGCGGTTCGAGAAGGAAGGTGGCCGATCATGAACGATGAGCCAATCCTGCTCTTCCTGATGGACGATCCTGACGACCCGTGGTTGAACGCACTTGAACGGCTCACGGTTCGTTTCTGGTCGAAAGTTACGGTAGCCGGATCGGACGATTGCTGGGAGTGGCAAGGCTGTCGAGACCATTATGGTTATGGCCGCTTCTCGTTGCATCCCATCCCGAATATCCCAGCTACGTGGGTAGCGCTTGCGATGGCTGGGAGACCCGTTCTCAGAGGACAGTCGGCTCTCCATACCTGCCCAGGCGGAGATAACCCGGCATGTTGCAACCCAAAGCATCTACGACCTGGGTCCCAAGCCGAGAACGTTCGAGACATGATCGAACGAGGCCGCGCCAACCCCGGAGGCATGCGGAGGAAGCCGAAGCTGGAACCCATTGTGGATGATGAGACCTGCCCCAGCGAGTAACACAACCCGCGAATGCGATAGGGACGCCAAGCAATCGCCTGGCGTCCCTTCTCATGTCATTCGGCGGGTTACGTTCGAGTTGTTAGCGGTAGGGGAGAGCGACATCCGTGTCGATGACCCAACCGATGTTGTCGACGGGGTACCAGACGCGACCATCAACGACCGTGGCGTCTCCGGTGATTGTGAGTCCGCCGTCATACGAGACGATCGAGGCATCGAGCGACGGTGACGACAGCACGAATGCGCCGAGGCCTACGAGCCCCACCGAGTCGCCATAGCTATAGACCTCGTACGTTGCATTAGCCGTGTCAAGGGGACCGTCTGGGGTCTGAATCAGGTACTGACCAGCAACCCAGTGGTAGGCGTCGACCGGATACCAAGTGATACCGTCGGCGACTATCGCGCTTCCTCCTGTCCGAACGATCGTGCCGTATTCATAGACATCGACGATCGCTCCACTGAGTGATGGGCTCTGGCGGACATTCAGGAAATCCGTATTGACCGTGACCGATTCCCCAAAGAAGAAGCTACCCGATGGGGTTGGCGTCGTGGAGTCACCACCGGTCGGGCCACTGCCATTCCGACAACCACAGGCATTCAGCCAGAGGTACTGGCCCGCTACCCAGCCAAAGTTGTCGACCGGATACCAGGTGATGCCATCAGCAACCCGCGCCTCACCAGTGACCGTTGCGCTGGTGCCATAGCTGTAGACCGTCAGGACGGAGGCACTGATCGAGGGAAGGGATCGGACGTTGAGCAAGTCCGTGTTGACCATCACCGGGTCACCGTAGAGGAAGTCACCTGTAGATGGCGTGGGCGGTGTCGTTGGATTGGTCGGTGTCGTACCGCCATCAGTGGGAGCGGTTCCGAGCGTGAACCCATTGACTGACCAGCCGAGGAGGTTTCCAGCCTGCTGCACGTGGTACCAGACGTAACCATCCGCTGTCACCGGATCACCGACCAGACTGACGACCGCACCGTAGGAGAGTGACGAGACGATCGTGCCCGTGAGACTCGGGGTTGATCGTACGTTGAGCGCGGTGACATCGACGTAGTAGGTCGATGTCACCGCCTCTTGAGCAGACGCTATGGGAGTGATCGAGCCTACTCCGGCTGCCACTCCACCGAACATCAGTGACGCCCCCATCACTGCTGCTGCCACGTGCTTGACGAGTTTCGCTTTCTGCATTTTCCCAACCCTCGATCTGTTCCCTGCACCGTTCGTCCACTCCCCTGCGTACGAACGTTATGCGTTGTCTACCGTAGCGTAGTTGACCGGATGTCACCAGACGTAGAGAGACCAATCTCAGCCAGTAGCCGCGAAATACGTACTTCTATCTAGATGACTACGAGGCGGCTAGCGTCTCTTTGCTTACGGTGTGGGCATCCTGAAATATGGTTCGGGATTTCACGGGCCTGTAATGTGAATCACACAGGATAATAGAGATAGGTAAAAGTCTCGGGATCGGTCAGTGATTGAAAGGAGGTAGCCGAGTGGTCAGCAGACAGCATGTTCCGGAGCGGTCGAGTCGAGACCAGCGATATGGCAACTACGTCCGCCTGGGTGAACCCATCCGGGACATCGTAGTCGCCTATGACGTCAAGAACCCCTCGATGACTCCCGACAGTGCCTTGAGTTGCCTGGGCAGTTCCTTCCACCGGGCGCGAAAACTCTGGCCCCGTGATCAGGAGGGGGTCCAGGCGGAACTCAAAGCGCTGGAAGCCCGTGTGCTAAGCAACGCCCCACGCAAGACCCTTCCGGACGATTTCTTCCTTATGGCCGAGGATTTCTATACCCACATCTGTGAGCTGTATCACCTCGACTTCCCCCGTGAGCCACATTTGGGTTGGCAACTCCTGAGGCCCCATAAGCCACTGGTTCTCGACTCGGAGAGAGGGGGTGAGGTCGATGGCTGACGCAGTTGTCGATAAGTCATCCACCTACCCAGTGGTCGCTCCTTTCACCAGCGATGAGTTACGCAGGTATTGGAGCAAAGTGGATATTTAGGGACCTGACGAGTGCTGGCCGTGGCTCGCCGGCGTATCTCGCTTCGGACATGGCGACTTCAAGTTTCGTGGTAGGCGCATTAGGGCCCACCACATCTCTCTTGCCTTAGATGGCAGACCCGTGCCAGATGACCTCTGTGGACTTCACGAGTGCGATGTACCGGGATGTCAAAATCCGAAGCACCTCGTAATCGGTGACAGGTCACTGAACGTCAAACATATGGATGAGAGAGGCAGGCGGACCAGTCAGCGTGGTGTAAAGAACAACGCCGCCAGGTTCATCGAAGCTCAGATCATAGACATCAGGAGACGTGTTGCCTCAGGAGAAAAGCAACTGGCCCTCGCCATTGAATACGGCACCCGTCAGTCCGCGATCTCGCAGATAGTCCGCAGGAAGATTTGGGCGGACATCGATGACGGCACGTCAATAACTGACTTCAACTCCACCAGAAAACTGACGGAGGATCAGGTCCGAGAGATTAGGAGGAGAAGCGATCTGGGCGAATCGAGGGTTTCACTGGGCCGGGAGTTTGGTGTTGTTGCTAGCACTATCTCCACAATAGCCCGCCGCGAGACTTGGGATGACGTGCCAGAAACCGAGACACCAGAAGGTTGGTTACTCAAGTGGCCAGCCCCGTCCATTGAAGATCAGGCGCAAGCCGAACAGGAGACCCCGTCATGAGTACCAAAGTTCAGGATATTCCCCAGGCCGCTGCGGACGTGGTTTCAGCGTTCAGACAGGCCGTGAGTAAGACGAATGCGTTGACCTCGGCGAGTGGCGCTGATCGAAAGACGCACATCGAGAAGCTGACCCGTGATGCCACGGCCAAGATCGAGGCGTTGCAATCGGACTATGACGCCGCGACGCGCAGCACTTCGAAGGCCACCACTGTGGTCGGCAATGCAACCGAACAGCTCCTCGATGAGACCAAGAAGGGTAAGGCCTGGGACAAGTTGAAGGCCGCTCTCGACAACAACCTCCGCAACGCTGACAAGCTGGAAACGCCCGATGTGCTCCACGTCATAACGGATGCCGTCGATAAGGCTGTGGCCACAAAGGACGTGGCGACCCTTTCGGTCATGCGAGATGAACTCCCGGACTACCTGAATAGTAACGATCTGGACATGTACGCGAAGATCGTTTCTCGTCTCATGCGGCCGGCCGATTCGCTGGTCCAGCCTGAGGCGTCTTCCACCAAGACCGGAGATGTCCGATACAAGCGTGTCGAGGTGACGTTGTCCGGGACTCATAACGCAATCAACCTGACCGATCCGACGGTGATGGGCCATACCGCGATCACGGCCGAATTGGACGTTCCTGGGTATGAGATTGGGACGCTGATCGCTATCGCTGGCGTTCCTGAGGTCTGGAAGGAAAAGGATGCCAAGGGCAAGCCAGTTGAACCGGCCGTCGACTTCCCAGTGCTGACCTGAGATGGCGCTATCACGAAGCCCTTCCTACATCCACCACTCCGCGAAGCTCACCACCGCCCAGGTGAAAGAGATTCGGCGGCGTTATGCGAACGGTGAAATTCAGATGGACTTGGCCGATGAGTATGGCGTCACCCAGGCGGCTATTAGCAACATTGTCCGGGCCAAGAGCTGGCCCCGAGTGAGATTGAATGATGGGTAATACGCCTCACAGAGATGGGCCACCGCCTACCTTCACAGAGTCCGATTGGCTCACCCGCTTTCTGGCGATGGTGCATATCGGGATGCCTGCCTACCTAGCGGCCGAAGCCTGTGGTGTTTCGCGGCAGACCTACTTCATGTGGGCTCGCAAGGGTGGCCACTCGGACTTTATCGAGAGTGCTGGTTGGATCGATCCGGAAGACGGCGATCCGCTGTATGTGGAGTTCGTTCAGAAGTTGCTCGAGGCTGAGGCTGGTTCCCTTCATAAGGTGACGGCGACCGTTTACCAGAAGGCGGAGACCGATCCTGAGTTCGGTCTCAAGTGGCTCAAGCATCGTCATCCTGAGCACTGGAACCCCTCACGTAACACCACACCCACCGTGGTAGTCGCTTCGGGAACGGACTCGACACGTGGTGTCATGGTAAGCGTGCCGTATGAGGAGTATCAACGCCTACAGCAAGAAAGGAAGGACACTCATGATGAGTAACGTCCTGTTATTGATGCCCCACAGTGGTCGGCAGGATCCGACATTGATGCTCAACCTCGACGGTGACCAAGTCGGACAACTCCGGATCTACGGCGAGGTCATTATCGACGGTGAGACGATGCCCGACTATAGCGGCGCTCTTTCTGCCGAGGAGTTCCACAGTGGCCGGCTGGTATCGCGTTCGGAGCGGTGCTACTTCCGCGGTCGAACATATGGAACCAAGCGAGAGCGCACACCAAGCCTTCCTGCTAATCGCATGTAGGCCTTGTAATGCTCAATTAGCTTGCTAGGCCAGATTGAATCTCACTAATCGCATTGTAGTACGCGTTATAGAGCAAGCAAAGCAGTCAGCAAGCCGTTCCCGATCTCACTTAGCTCACTTCCGTCCCATCTGGACACGACGCCTCTTCGGGAGTCATGCGGCTCGGAGGGGCTGTCTTTCTGATCGGTTTACTCGGTTGGCAGAAGCCCACGGTCGGACAGTTCCCGACGCAAGCTGTCTGGCATAGCCCGAGCAGCGGGTAACTTCATGAACTCGGCGAGGAAATCCCGATGGTCACTATGGGTGAGGCTGGATAGGAACTCATCGGCAGTGGTCGGCAAGTCCCAGGTACGCTTCGACCAGTCAGCCATCTCGGGGTCAGCATCGGGTGACCAGCCGTGCGTATCGATTCGTTCGTAGGGCATTGGGGAACTCCTTCTTGACGCCGTTCGATAGATAACCGTACACTGGGAGGCAGGCGAAAGCCCTTGGAACTGAATACCATCACGAGTTATTGACTGGCCTGAAGAAGGCTGGGGGCGCAGCCCAGTGGGTTGTTAGCTTGTCTCGTAACTTGTGCATCGTGGGTGGTCTGGTAACGTCGCGCTGATTGAAAGCGACGAGATTTCCAGTAGCGGTGTGAGTGGTGGATGCGTAGCCCTGATAAGGGGCTGGTATCCATTGTTCGCACCGCTTTTTGTTGTGCTGCGAACGATGGGATAGGAGTCGCCCAACCCTTCCCAAGTCACTGCTGACAAAGTTCGACCTCTCACAGCAAAGGGACACGCGGACATGACTGACACGAGTACGAACCCTGCCACCTACGAGGACACGCGACAGGCTGCGCTGATCGAGGCGCGCAAGAAGTTCGATGCTGCCGCCGAAGAGTTTCTCCGTTACTGGCGGAAGGACTCACGGCCGCAGCATGAGGCTGCCCTGTTGGCGGCCTTCGACGCCTATGAGGCCTGCCGACACCTACAGATAGGGACTATCGTGGTCCCTTCCATCGACGAGACCACAGGGCGCATCGACCTCGAGTTCTCGTCACCTGAAACGATGTGGTACGACATCGTTGACCACTACTTCCGAGCCCAAGACGAGGACGGTCGTCCGCTGATCACCCGGGCGTTCCTAACAGGTCCGCTCGACTTTGTGTATCCCCTCGCTGCAACGGTCCTGGACTAGCAAAAGGTCAGGAGGCCGATTGATCGACCTCCTGACCCGTCCGTCTCGCGTTCGACCCCCTGTGGCTAGGCCTCGTCGCCCGGCTCGCTCTCGTCCTCGGGCACCTCGGCGGCGGCCAACTCCCTCTGAAGCTCTCGCAGCATCTTCAACTCTGCGTTGCGCTTGGCGTTGTAGGCCTTCCGGGCCTCCTTCACATCGGGGCGAGAATTGTATTCGGCCTGCTTGGCTCGCTTCTCTTCGGGCGTCATCTGGCCCTTGCTGTTGGCGGGGACCTTCCTGCCGCAGCATGGGCACCCCTCGCCGGGCTGGGGAGCCTCCTGCACCGCCTCGTCCTGCGCCGTGCCGTTCGCCGCTGCCTTGCTCGCTGCCATGTCTACGCCCTCGTTGCTCACCTTGCGGCTCCGCACAGCGCGGCGCCTACTAAGAATTTTCACCCAGCTCGAGGGAGATGGCCCGGCAATCGAGCCCTGGAGTTTCATGCGCGGCGTATCTCGGATACTAGACCAGTCGACGCCAGAAGCCAGCGCAAAACCGGGCTCTCTAGCGCTCTAGAATCGCTTCTAAGAGCTGTTTGCAGCTGCTCACGCAGGTTGAAGCCTTACAAGGCCAGCATGCTTGGAATCTGTGAGCCCCAAAAACCATCCACCTAACGAAACCATCACGAGAGGGAGAGTCCCCTCTATCGGCGGGCCTATCTCTCCGATCCATCGGAAAATTAGAAGGTCTATCTATCGGAGGATTCTCGAAAGGATCAGGGCCATGTCTGCTTTGCGCGCCGCGTCGTACTCGAGGGTGTCGTCTAGCCATCAAGAGCAGGAAGGGTCGAGTCTCGGCACACAGGCTGCCGCGATCAACGCCTTCATTGACCAGCGGGGATATACCCTCGATCCGGACCAGGTCTATCAGGACGTCCATACCGGCGCCGACTTGCGAGAGCGTCCGGGGATGAGTCGCCTGCGTGAGGTCATCCGAGCAGGCGGGGTCGATGTCGTCGTGTTCTACGCGTTGGACCGACTCACCCGGAACCAGGCTCATCTCGGTGTCTTGGTGGATGAGGCCGAGAGCCACAACGTCCGGCTCGAATGCGTGACCGAGCAATGGGATGAGACGCCCGTCGGCGTGCTCGTCCGGAACGTTCGGGCCTACGCCGCCGAGATGGAAAGGGAGAAGATCAGGGAACGGACCCAGCGGGGTCGATCAGCTCGTCTCGCATCGGGCAAGATGCTTCCGGGCCAGCGACCGGTCTACGGGTATCAATGGGCCGATACGGATAAGACCACGATCGTCGAAAGGTCAGATACGGCCGCTGTGGTGAGACGCATCTTCCATCTGGCGTCCACGGGCACGCCGGCTCGTTCGATCGCTCGCATGTTGACGGAGGAAGGTCTACCTACCCCGGGCGGCAAATCACACTGGTCGGTGACGACCATTACAAACATGCTGCGTTGCGAAGTCTATGTCGGGATCTACCACGGCTGGCGCGGCAAGCATGAGGTCGTGCTGGTTCGGGATTCGCACGGCACAATGCGAAAGCAGCACCACTACACGCCCCACCCCGTGGAGGAGCACGTTGTCATTCAGGTGCCTGCGCTCGTCACCAAGGAAGAGGCTCAAGCCGCTCAGGGCCGATTGGCAGTCAATCGCAATCTCGCCGTCCGGAACAATAAGAACCCAGAACGGGCACTCCTCCGTAGTGGCTACGCGGTCTGCGGCTATTGCGGCTGCTCGATGAGTGCGGCCAGTTATGGGCCGGACAAGGAGAAGACCAAGTACGTCTGCAACCCCATGAACCGGGACAAGTTCGGCTGTCCGAATTTTATGCAAGACGCGACGATCCTTGACAACGATGTCTGGGCCGCGATCACCGAGCGCTTGAAGAACCCAGAACTGATCGCATTGGAGGTTGAGGCTCTCCGCAAAGCGGATCCAACCACGGTCGATCTGGACGTCGTGGAGACACGTCTGGCCTCGATCAAGAAACAGCAGGCGAACCTAGTCAAGCATCTCGCAACCGTGGGAGATGATGACGTGGCCGCTCTCTTCCAGATCGAACTCTCCGCCTTGAGCAAGCAGGCCACGGGTGTTATGGCCGAGTTGGAGGCAATCAGGGCTGAACGCGAGGGATGGGAACTGGCTCAGGAGCGACTGAATGACATGACGATTTGGTGTCAACGGGTCAGCGAGAATCTCGAGTCATTCACCTATGAACAGAAACGCAACGTGCTCAATGCGCTAGAGATCGAGGTACGGGTCTGGCAGAAAACGCACGAACCACGGTGGGAGATCAAAGCCAATCTGCCGATTGTGTCAACTACTACTCGGCGTAGGCATAGTCGAGCGCGTTCTTCAGCGCCGCGCTCGTGGAGTGGTTGTACTCCGGCGTGGCGAAGATGAAGCCGTCCAGTTCGCCGAGACGGGCCGCGAAGGCGCGGGCGTGCTCGTTCTGGACCGGAGCGTAGAGCGGAGAGGCGGGCTCCTCGAACAGCGGCATGTTGAACTCGGCGATGTCGACGAGGACGTACTCGGCGTCGCCGCGCTGGTTGGCGAAGTCGAGCAGCCACTGGGCCGCCTGGATGCTGAAGCGGCCGGGACGGGTCGAGCCGACGATGATGCCGATTGTCGACATGATGGGTTTCTCCTTGAGGATCAGATGGTCGACGAGACAGGCGCAATGGTAATGATACGTAAGAAACTTACGGAATACAACCATCTCATCGGGCAGGGCGATGCGGCGCGGAGATGCGTCGGGAGCAACCCCATGGGACCTGTTCTTCGCGCCATTGGCACCGTGATTGCACCCCTCACCTAACGTATCCGAACGACAAGCCCGTTCCAGAGGAGGCACCCCATGTCCGACGACAACAGCCCCGGCGACGGCCGCAAGAAGTACTCCGACGTCGGTGGCCCCGAAGCCAGGCACGCCCAGACGCACGACGTCGCCCGTGAGAACCTGACGAACCCGACCGGTCCGGCCCCCTACGACCCGACCTTCGACGAGCAGCTGGCACCGGACATGGCGGCCTTCCCGCAGGCGTCGCACGCCGACGACAGCAGCTCGGCGGCCGACGACAAGACCGTCCAGGCGACGCTCAACCAGCTCAACGACGCCGACCTGGCGCGCCTGTCCGTCCTGAACGACGACACACAACTCCAGCAGGGCAGCGTCTATCTCGACCTGAACGACATGGCTCGTGGGCCGTTCAAAGCGATCGGCGGGGAGCATGCCGCCCCGAACAACCGGCTCATCGCCAAGAGCGAGACGGACTACGAGATGTGGAACCGCCTCGTCGGCCAGAACGAGACGGTCGAGGTCGACCGGCCGTAGGCTGACCCCTCCCCAAACCCCTCCCTACTCAGGTGGAGAGGGGCTTTTTCGTTGTCGGACAGTGCGTCAGCTCCGGGAAGCGGCAGATGCAAGAGCGGAACTGACCGGCTCGCGATGGGCACCCCTCTCCGCCGCAGCGGGGAGGGGCCGGGGGAGGGGTCGATTCGGTACACTGCAATACGCATTGCGATACAAGGACGAAGCGCACGCGGGGCCGCGTTCACCGGGAGACAGCGAGCGGCATGGATGGCGCCCAGCACACGCAGATCGTCAGCTTCATCTGGGGCATCGCCGACGACGTCCTGCGGGATGTCTTCGTCCGGGGCAAGTACCGCGACGTGATCCTGCCGATGACGGTCATCCGGCGGCTCGACGCCGTGCTGGAACCGACCAAGGCGAAGGTCGTCACCGAGAAGGACTTCCTCGACCAGGCCGGGATCAGGGACCAGGACGGCGCGCTCCGCCTCGCCGCCGGGCAGACCTTCTACAACACGTCGAACTTCACCCTGCGCGGGCTGCTGGCCGACCCCAACCAGCTCGCGGCCAACTTTCGCTCCTTCCTGGACGGGTTCTCCCCCAACGTCCAGGAGATCCTCGACAAGTTCGAGTTCCGCAACCAGATCCCCCGGCTCGTCGGCGAGGACGCCCTCGGGCTGCTCGTCCAGAAGTTTCAGGACCCACGGATCAACCTCGGGCCGCGCCCGGTGCTGGACGCCGCCGGCCACGTCACGCTGCCGGGGCTGGACAACCACGCGATGGGGACGGTCTTCGAGGAGCTGATCCGGCGCTTCAACGAGGAGAACAACGAGGAGGCCGGCGAGCACTTCACCCCCCGCGACGTCGTGGCGCTGATGGCCAACCTGATCTTTCGGCCGATCGCGGACCGCATCACCGACGGGACCTATCTCGTCTACGACGGCGCCTGCGGGACGGGCGGGATGCTGACCGTCGCGGAGGAGACGCTGCAGGGACTGGCCGCCGAGCACGGCAAGCGGACGAGCATCTACCTCTACGGGCAGGAGATCAACGGCGAGACCTACGCCATCTCCAAGGCCGACCTGCTGATCAAGGGCGAGAACGCCGACAACATGCGCTCCGGCTCGACCCTCGCCTCCGACGCCTTCCCGGACATGGCGTTCGACTTCATGCTCTCCAACCCGCCCTACGGCAAGAGCTGGACGAACGACCTGGAGCGGCTCGGCGGCAAGAAGGGGATGCGCGACGGCCGATTCATCGTCCAGCACGGCGACGACCCGGACTTCAGCCTCGTCACCCGGACCAGCGACGGCCAGCTGATGTTCCTCGCGAACAAGCTCGCCAAGATGAAGCACGACACGGCGCTCGGAAGCCGGATCGCCGAGGTCCACAACGGCTCGGCGCTGTTCACCGGGGACGCCGGCCAGGGCGAGAGCAACATCCGCCGCTGGGTCATCGAGAACGACTGGCTGGAGGCGATCGTCGCCCTGCCGGAGAAGATCTTCTACAACACCGGGATCGCGACCTACGTCTGGATCCTGACCAACCGCAAGCCGGAGCACCGCCGGGGCAAGGTCCAGCTGATCGACGCGACCCAGTGGTTCCGGCCGCTGCGCCGCAACCTCGGCCAGCGCAACCGCGAGATGACCGGGGAGGACATCGACCGCGTCGTCGAGACCTTCGAGCGCTTCGAGGAGACCGGGCAGAGCCGGATCTTTCCGAACGAGGCCTTCGGCTACCGCAAGGTGACCGTCGAGCGGCCGCTGCGGCTGGCGACCTACCTCGGCGACGACCGCCTCGCCCGGCTGGCCGACGCCGCCACGGCCGCGAAGGACCCCGGCCTGATCGAGATCGCCACCGACGTCTCCCGCCGGAACGAGTCGGGCGCCTGGCTCGACTTCGCTCAGGCCCGGCTGGACTTCGAGTCCGCCGCCCGGCGCCACGGGAGCCGCTGGACCGCCCGGCGGGAGAAGCTGATCCGGGAGACGCTCTGCGAGCGGAGCGACGACGCCGAGCCGGTGCTGAGGACCCCTCCCCAACCCCTCCCCACTGCGGTGGAGAGGGGCTCGACGAGCTCCGCGACCGCTGCCCCTCTTCGTCGCAACGGGGAGGGGGCTGGGGGGAGGGGTCGCTACGAACCCGACCCGGAGCTGCGCGACACCGAGCAGATCCCGCTGCTGGAGCCGGGCGGGGTGCAGGGCTTCATCGAGCGCGAGGTCTGGCCGCACGTCCCGGACGCCTGGGTCGACCCGGCCTCGGAGCGGATCGGCTACGAGATCTCGTTCACCCGCTACTTCTACAAGCCGCAGCAGCTCCGCACCCTCGACCAGATCCGCGCCGACATCCTGGCGCTGGAAGCCGAGACGGATGGATTGCTTGCCGACATCCTGTCATAGACAAAACTCCTTGGACCGTTACAATTACCGGTACCCGCAAGCCCGTACCCGTTGAAGTGAAGAGTGAGGGATGCATGGTACAGGGCAAGAAACTTAGGGTCATGCTGTCGAGCCGATGCGACACTTGTTTCCCCGATGTTGACGGAAAGCCTCTCACCGAAATACGGCGTGAGTTGAAGAGCCATTTGCAGCAAGCTTTCTTTTTCGACATGCCCTTGTTTGAAGTTTGGATCAACGAGGACGAGCCAGCTGTACCTACCGACGTCACAACTTTGGAACGATGTACTCGCGAAGCCCGTGAAGCCGACATCGTCATCGTGCTCTGGAATGGAAGCGCAGGCTTCATAGACACCGATGCTGGGATCGGTATTTGTCATGCAGAAGCTGCGGCAGCAATGAATCACTCACCGAGCAAGGTGGTAGTTATAAAGCTTGCTTCGGACAACCATAGGAATCCCCCACGTCAAGCCGACACCAACTTCAATGACTTCATGCAGCGCAAACGAGTCTTTCGCAAGAGTGCATCGAATGAACGCGAGCTGCGCATGGCAGTT
>JAABUR0100001739.1_pt1 | contig 37201 bp, 37 predicted proteins | sample 5560091 | NCBI WGS metagenome assembly JAABUR01 (sample SAMN10711879, study PRJNA513375) | rock metagenome | isolation source: Antarctica rocks | place: Antarctica: Victoria Land, University Valley sud | reverse complement strand
CAGAGCAGTAGCGAAGATGATGATGAAAACGAAGCTCTTGAAGCAATTTAGAGTGACTAGAACACTCGTTCTCTAACGTGCAATCAACGCGAACAAATTTGATACATAGTCTCAAAACTCACTGTTTCGACTGCGTGAAGCAGTCATGTAGACTGCGAGTGATTTTCTATCTCAGAGAGTTTTGTTCACTCGATACAAATAGCATAGAGTTTCTTATGAGTCAATCTAATTGATGTCACAAGAATGTATGAATTTATTATTATTATTATTATTATTATTATATTGCTGAAACGAGACAGAATCATTGATAAGTTCAAAAGTGTTAAAGATTGATTTAAAGCAAGTTATAAAGATGTAATATAACTAATAGATAAATGCTAAGAAAGAAAAGTAGCTACAGAAAAGAACTTGATTCTTATATGTACATTTCTCAGCTCTGTGCTAAATTCAAAAGAATTGACGTCTTACACATATAAATGCAGAAACTCAATGACATCACATTTAGCTTAGATTCTCGCTAGACTCGATTAGAATGAAATCAAGATGAAGACTAGTCGTAGAATAAATGAAGACTAGAATTGTAACATTACTCTTCTTTCTTGACTATTCATGTTTGCATGAATGTTGTTTCTAGTGCAATTTTCTTAAATATTTGATATAAAAGTCATCGATCATCTCTTGAGCATTTATAAACTCGTTGTCGTCAGCGTTATATCAGTTGAGATCATTGTTATAATTCTTTCATTTAACTCTATATTGAAGTCGTCTTTTGTAGCATTGAAAGTTCAATATATCGTCGATTTCTCATTCGTCTTCATCGTTTATTACTATTGATTTCGAAGATTCATTCTTTTAATCAAACAGAGAATCATTGACGACAGAACAAAGAAGATCTGAATGAAACATGTTGTGTATACACATAGTGTCTGATAGTTTCAATTTATAGAATGAGTCAACAGAATCAATGATTTGAAATGAATCAAGCATTTTGTCATTCAGCTTTTTGAAAGATTTTGCTGTAATGATGTTTTGTTCATTCAGAAACATCTTTGATTCAATCTTGTAATTGACTTTCTTTCTATACTTGTTAGCTTGATTCATCATTTACTCTCGTGTTTTGATCAAAGCTTTGCAAGCGAAGATTAATGTTTTATTCATGTGATCAAATATATTCTTAACTCAATCAATCTGCAAGCATTCGCGAGTGCTTTCATACTCAATGATGTTAGAATCAAAGCTCATATGAGAATGAAAGTTCTTGTTCATGAAGAAGAGAATCAAGAAGATGACTGAGAACAAGATGTTATTGTTGACAAACTCAATCATGAGTAGTCACTTGAATCAGTTGTTTTGCATGTATGAACAGAAGAAACGCAGATAGCGCTTGATGTTCTGATTGACTCGTTCGCTTTAATCGTTGATCTGAAGATGATAAATGATAAACAATTGAAGAGAAATGCTCAGTTATTTGCAAAGAAACTTTTATAGAATAGAGATGAATTGCATATCTCTGTCAGATACAATGAAGCTGAGTAAATCATGAGTTTAATATACTCACTGAATCAACATTTTCGCTGTTCTTTTGACTGTGATTTCTTCATCATTAGTGATGCAAGAAATATAATGTTTTTCTTTTAACAATTTGCAGATGACAGTCAGAATAGCGTTGTAGTTGAACGAATCAGATAAATTGATAATGAAGTTCATTGCTATATCTTGTCATCGCTGTTCAGATATTGATAGAGATTGAAGCAAGTCATTTGATTTATTTCTAGATGTCTTTGATCATTGACAAACATAGCAGTTTTAAATATATTGATCTACTGTCTTTCATATGAATGATTAATAGTAGTTTTATTTGATGATCTTTATTATTTTAAGAATATCAAGATAATTTATTGAGAGTTGATCATGCATCTCACGAATCAGATTCATTTGCAGAAGTTCATTGAACAAGACTTATAGCTGATTATCTTTGTATAAGATTTCATTCTGAACTTGACAATTTTTCAGCTTGATGTCTTTGCATTGTGCTTCATCTCTGATCTTTGCTTCACGAAGTAGAGTACAATTCTCGTCGATTTCATTCACGTCAAGAACTTGTTTATAAATTGACTCATTGACATTCTTCTTTAGATCAGCAATCTTCATTCAATTTAACGTCAGAATAGTGATTTGTTGATAGCAAACGCGTTCATCATCAAAATCTCTGAGTATGAAGTCAGCTTGATGAGTTAATGCATTGATCTTAATGTTTTGTTTATCAGATTGATACATTATCTTGAAGTTGAAATCAGCTAGCTTTTATACTCAGCGCATTTAATGTCTGCTCAGCTCTTTGTCTTTTATCAATAAAATGAGTGCTTGATGATCAATGAACATCTTGATAGAAATATCAGTCAACTTCAGTTTGAATCGTCAATGCTCAAATGCTTGAATGATAGTCAGCAGTTTCTTATCATATATTTCGTAGTTGCACTCAGCAGAAGATATGTTCTTGCTATAGAAAGCAATTGAATGTAATACTTCTTCGTCATCATATTGAGAAAGAACTTCATTGTTTACGTAGTTGAATGAGTCAGTTTTCAGAATAGTCTTATGAGTCTGATCAAAGTGACAAAGTATAAAAGTCTCAGTCATACATCTCTTTATGTGATTGAATGCAGTCTGACAAGTCTCATTTCATTCAAATATGATCTTCTTTTGAGTAAGTTGAATCATTGAATGAACAATCTTTGAAAAGTTCTTGATAAAGCATCAATAGAAGTTGCAGAAGTCAATGAATGATTGAATCTGAGTGAGATTATTGAGAATAAATCATTTCACTACTGCTTGTATCTTTCGTGAATTCATCTTCAGTTCTTCAATGAATATCAATAGTTCTAGAAAGATGATCTCTTGAACATGAAACTTGCATTTGTTTATGTTCATCTGTAGATCAGCTTCTCGTAGTCTATTTAAGATCAATCGTACATGTTGCTTATGTTTTTTCAAGATCTTGCTGTAAATGATAATGTCATCTAGATAGATTTGACAAAATCGATGAAGATATTTGAATAGCACGTCGTTCATATAATGTTGATAGAACGTTGATTCATTGATTAATTTGAAGAGCATTACATGATATTTGTATGAATTAAAGAAAGTGATAAAGATAGTCAAATCTTTGCTATCTGAATGCATTCGCAGTTTATTGAACGTGACAATGATGTTTAATCAAGTTAGATATTTGCTTTCTTGTATTCAAGCGAAAGTCTCGTCGATCAATGACAAAGAATAGTGATTTCATTTCATCAAAGCATTAAGCTTTCTATAATCAACGCAGAAACACAGACTATCATCTTTCTTTTTGATGAACAAAATGAGCGAGACGTATGAAGCGAAGCTAGAGAAAATGAACTCTTTGTTCAGATGTTTGATCAGATACTTCTTTATTTTATGAAGCTTGTGATTGAACATCTGATACAGTCTGCTTCGAGAAAATGTTCTCTCGTTGATCAACTCAATCTTGTGATTGTAGAAATAATGAGATGATAGCTGATCAATCATTGTTTGATTAAACACGTTTAAATAGTTGTGATATTCAGAGAGAAGCTTAATCTTGATCTGCTTGAGAGTCTTGATGTGTGAAAGCTCATGTAAATTCACTTCTTCAGACTTGTTTTCAACTGTAGTTATGAGTCAATCAATTTTCAAGATGATAACAGCAAAGATCTTGACATCTGATCATTTGACTAACATTCTATAGATCGCTGTCTTTATCATTGATATGTTCATTGAACTAGAAGCTGATTTCAGACTGAACGTTGATTTAAAGTTGATGCTAAACAAAACTGCGTCAAGCGATTTTGACTGTTCAACTGACTTCTCTTTGAACTGACTGAAAGAAAGTGTAACAAAGATAGTAGATCTCTTCAAAATATGAGTAGAAGTCAAGCTTTTCTGTTTCAAGATTGTTTTATGACTTAAGAATAAAACAATCGATTTCGAAATAAAAGAATTGAAAATTGAAAATTGAAGAGAATTGATTTGCATATCTATTACTAGATTAATCTTGTTCATTCATGTTTTTTCAAGAATCATTCAATGTTGATTTAATTGAGTGATCAACATAGAAGCGATTTCAATCGTATGATTCTGAACAGTCAGATTCAAATAAATGACATGAGTAATGAGCTTTTTTGCATAATAATTGTTGAATTCTCGTATTGATTTTGCTTTGATCAAAGTCAGAAACTCAATTTGCAACTGATCATAAACAATCTGCGCGATTACTTCATCAATAAACGAATAGTCAGCAGCTTTAATGTCAATCAATGACTTCAATGAGTAACTAATTTTATTGCTAGATAATATACATTCAGTAGTCAAAGATTCAGAAGCAAAAGAATCATCTGATATGCTCATCATTAAAGAAATTAACACATCTTTCATCACGTCTTTGATGAAAGTCTCTAGTTTTTTGCCTCGCTATTCTCAAAGAAGAAAGTCATTTTCTCATTTTCTTTATTCTTCAAAATGATGATTTCATGTAGACGAAGAATGAAAACATAAGATGTTGAAGTGTTGATCTTGTTCTGAAAGCAGTTCTTGAATAAGTGATCTGAGATCTTGCAAATATAGCAAATGATAGATGATCTGACTGACTCAGATGTAGAAAAGATAGTCAACTTGATATATTTGATTATTGAAGTTGTCACTGCTGACAGAGAAGTAGCGCGCTTTTCAGATGTAATGATGACTTTGATGATGATTGTACAACATTCACTTCAAAGCTGATAATTGACTCGCTGTTTATTATTCACATTCTGAAGAAAGCTCTTGAGACAATGTAAAGTGGTAAAATCTTTCAAACAAATCAATAGAGCATCTTGCAAGCGATTGTTGATTTTATTCTAAAGATCATTCATCAATGTGCAATTCTTGTAGTCTAGATAGCTGAATAACTTCATGAATTCAAAGTAGAAGACGTTGAAAGACTTGTTCAACTGTTTCAGAGCGTTGTACTTGCAACGACACTTTCAATTCTTATTCTGATCATCGTAAAATGACTTCAGATGCTTGAATAGCTTGTAAATTGAGATGTATGAGTAAGATGCATCATGACAACGTCAAGTGAAGATTTGTTTCGCTGCATCATCTTCTAGTCGAGATATCACATAGATAATACAGATATTTTCAGTATGAAAGTGATCTGCATTTGCTTTAAGCTTGTCATCAATCTTGGTTCTTCAGCTGTTTCATGTTGATTTAACATCTTTATCAATAAAGATAAATGACTTCAAAAACTTGTAGAACTTGCGATGATCACTGTTGAGTAAGATGAATAACTCTCGTTGAGAAAGATTCTTGATAGAAGCTCGTGACTCAATATCTTGTTGTTTCAAGATAGTTTGAGACTCAGCGAACTCAGTGAGTTGATGAGAAAGAAGATCATTGATGACAGAACACTTTGCTTCTTTAAGCTTCTTTTTAAAATTCAATACTTTCACTTGTAGTCGAGTGATAATCTCTTTCTGAATGTTTATTGTCGTTTGATTAACTTCTAGCTCATTCAGTTTCTTGATATGCTCGACTTGTAAATCGATTCACTGCTTATTCAGTTTCAAAGTCATGTTTCGTTGATCTCTTAACTCAATCAACATCTTGATAATCTCATTCAACTGATCATGAGCTCATTGACGAAGTTGTTGACTCATGTTAATGTCTCATGAGATAGTGACATTCTGAGATTCAGCTGAAACATTGAAAGAAATAATGAAAATGCGTTTGCTAGCAGTGCTTTTAAGCAGATGAGCTGTTTATGACTCGACTGATTCAAAGTTGCGTGTCATTGCAAGAAAGATAAATAGATTTGTTGTAAAGATGAATGATTTGATAAATTTGAATAAATTTAATGAAAGTAATTCAAAGAATTTCTTATGAATTTTCTGAATAAACGAAGTAGGTTATTTCGTATCATCTACACGTCAATAGCAAAGTAGTTGATTAGCATTTATCTACTGTTAGAAATCGATCTAGAGCGAGTCATAAAGATGTAATATAACTAATAAATAAATGCTAAGAAAGAAAAGTAGCTACAGAAAAGAACTTGATTCTTATATGTGCATTTCTCAGCTCTGTGCTAGACTTGAAAGAGTTGATGCTTTACACATATAAACGCAAAGATTTGATGACATCACATCTAGCTCAGATTCTCGCTAGACTCAATTAGAATGAAATTAAGACGAAGACTAGTCGTAGAATAAATGAAGACTAAAATTGTAACAGAAAGATAGCATCTTTGATTTGTATGCTTCTAAAGCGATGATAAAGATAGTGTAGTTCTCACTATCAGAATGCATTCGCAGTTTGTTGAAAGTCAAAATGATATTTAATTGAGTCAGATGCTTGCAATCAACTATTTTGTTGATTATCTCATTTATGAGCAATAAAGAATAACGATTTCTTTTAATAATAGCATTGAGCTTTCAATAATCAATGCAAAATCGTAAATCTTCATTTGCCTTTAAGATGAACAGAACGAGTGAGAAATACAAAGCTTTGCTAGAAGTTATAAATTCTTTGAAAAGATTCTTGTTCAAATATTTCTTTACTTTCTGAAGCTTGTAGAGAAACATTCAATATGCTTAACAGTGAAGTGATGTTACATCACTAGTAAGCTTTATCTTATGATCATACAAAATGATGAGACGATAGCTTGTCTGCTTGAGCTCAATCAAAGACATCTAGAAAATCTTGATACTTTGATGATAGCTTGACTTTAACATTCTTTAGATTCTGAGTTGTTTCATCAACTGAGAAAATGTTTATGACATTTAGTTTGCATTAAGTATTGTAGATGATTTTTCTATTGATGTTGTTAGAGATCGGTCTAAAGCGAGTCATAGAAGTGTAATATAACTAATAGATAAATGCTAAGAAAGAAAAGTATGTCATGATACAGGTAAGAACTTAAGTTCTTATATGTATTCTTCTCAGCTCTGTGCTAGACTCAAAAGAATTGACATCTTACACATATAATGCAGAGTTTCAATGACATCACTACTAGCTTGAATGCTCACTAAACTTGATTAGAATGAAACTCAGATTAGAACTAGAAAGAATAAATGAAGACTAGAATCGTAACATTACTCTTTCTCTTGACTATTTATGTTCACATGAATGTTTTTTCTAACGCGCTTTTCTTGAATATTTGATATGAAATTCATCAATCATCTCTTGAGCATTCATAAACTTGTCGTCATCAGCGTTATATCAGTTGAGATCGTTGTCATAGTCATTTCATTTGACTTTATATTGAAGTCATCTTCTATAGCATCAAGAGTTCAGTATATCATTGATTTTTCATTCGTCTTCATTGTTTATTACTATTAACTTCGAAGATTCATTCTTTTGATCAGACAGAGAGTCATCAACGACAGAACGAAAAAGTTCTGAATGAAATACATCATGTATACGCATAGTCTCTGATAGTTTCAACTTATAAAATGAGTCAACAGAATCAGTGATCTGAAATGAGTTGAGCATCTTGTCATTCAATTTTTTGAAAGATCTCGCTGTAACAATGTTTTGTTTATTCAGAAACATCTTTGATTCAATTTCATAATTGATCTTCTTTCTATGCTTGTTAGTCTGATTCATCATTTGCTCTCGTGTTTTAATCAGAGCTTCGCGAGCGAAGATCAGTATCTTATTCATGTGATTGAATATATCTTCGACTCAAGCAATCTGCAGACGTTCGCGAGTGCTTTCATACTCGATGATGTCAGAGTCAAAGCTCATATGAGAGTGAAAGCTCTTGTTCATGAAGAAGAAAATCAAGAAAATGACTGAAGACAAGACATTATTGTTGACAAACTTGATCATGAGTAATCACTTGAATCAGTCGTTCTGCATGTATAAACAGAAGAAACAAAGATATCGCTCGACATTCTGATTGACTTGTTCGCTTTAATCGTCGATCTGAAAGTGATAAATGATGAACAATCAAAGAGAAATGCTCAGTCGTTTGCAAAGAAACTTTCAAAGAATGAAGATGAACTGAGAATCTTAATCGAATACAATGAAGCTTGATAAATCATGAGTTAAATATACTCATTGAAGCAACATTTCAGCTGTCTTTTCAACTGTGATATCTTCATCATTAATGATGCAAGAAATATAATGTCTTTCTTTCAACAATCTGCAAATGACAGTCAGAATAGCGTTGTAGTTGTACGAATCAAATAGATTAATAATGAAGTTCATGACTATGTTCTGTCATCGCTGTTCAAATATAAATAAAGGTTGAAGCAAGTCATTTGATTTATTTCTTGATGTCTTTGAATGTTGACATACATAGCAGTTTTGAATATATTGATCTATCGTTTTTCGCATAGAAGATCAATAGTAATTTCGCTTTATGATCTTTACTGTTCTAAGAATTTCAGAATGATCAATCAACGACTGATCATGTTCTTCACAAATCAGATTCATTTGTAGAAGTTCATTGAATGAGACTCATAGCTGACTATCATGAAACAAGATTTCATTCTGAGTTCAACAATTCTTCAATTTGATATCTTTATATTGTGCTTCGTTTCTTGCTATTGCTTCGCGAAGTAATGTACAATTCTCATCAATTTCATTTGCATCAAGAACTTGTTTATAAATTGATTGATTGTTATTCTTCTTTAGATCAGCAATCTTCATTTGATTCAATGTCAAAATAGTAGTTCTTTGATATCAAATGCGTTCATCATCGAGATCTTTAAGCACGAAGTCAGCTCGACGAGTTAATGCATTGATCTTAATGTTCTATTTATCAGATCGATATATTATCTTGAAGTTGAAGTCAGCTAGCTTCTGAATTCAACGTATCTGTCATCAACTCAGCTTCTTGTCTTTCATCAATGAAGTGAGCGCTTAATGATCGATGAAAATCTTGATAGAAATGTTGATTAGCTTCAGTTCAAGTCATCAATGTTCAAAAGCTTGAATTATGATCAGCAGTTTCTTATCATATATCTTGTAGTTGCATTCAGCAGAAGACATGTTCTTGTTATAGAAGACAATTGAATGTAGAACATTTTCATCATCATATTGAGACAGAACTTCATCATTGACGTAGTTGAATGAATCAATTTCAAGAATGAAATCGCAAGTCTGATCAAAGTGACGAAGTATAAAAGTCTCAGTCATACATCTCTTCATGTGATTGAATGCAGTTTGACAGACTTTGTTTCATTCAAATATGATCTTCTTTTGAGTAAGTTGAATCATTGAATGAACAATCTTCGAAAAGTTCTTGATAAAGCGTCGATAAAAGTTGCAGAAGTCAATGAATGACTGAATTTGAGTGAGATTATTGAGAATAAATCAATTTACTACTGCTTATATCTTTCGTAAATTCATCTTAAGTCTCTCGATTGACATCAAAAGTTCTAAAAAGATGATTTTCTGAACATGAAACTTGCATTTATTGATGTTTATCTGTAAATCAGCTTCTCGTAGTTTATTCAAGATCAATCGTACATGTTGCTTATGTTTCTTCAAGATCATGCTGTAAATGATAATATCATCTAGATAAATCTGACAAAACTGATGAAGATATTCAAATAGCACGTCGTTCATATAGTGTTAATAAAACGTTGATTCGTTGATTAATTTGAAGAACATTACATGATATTTGTATGAGTCGAAGAAGATGATAAAGATAGTCAAATCTTCGCTATCTGAATGCATTTGCAGTTTATTGAACGCGACAATGATGTTTAATCGAGTCAGATATTTGCTTTCTTGTATACGAGTGAGAGTCTCGTCTATTAAGAGCAAAGAATAGTGATTTCGTTTAATCAAAGCATTGAGCTTTCTGTAGTCAATGCAGAAACGCAGACTTTCATCTTTCTTTTCAGCGAACAAGATGAGCGAGACATATGATGCAAAGCTGAAGAAAATGATTTCTTTATTCAGATGTTTGATCAGATACTTCTTTATCTTCTGAAGCTTGTGATCAAACATCTGATATAGTCTGCTTCGCGAAGACATTCTCTCATTGATCAACTCGATCTTGTGATCGTAGATATGATGAGATGATAGCTGATCAATTATTGCTCGATCGAAGACATCTAGATAGTCATGATATTCAGAGAAAAGCTTGACCTTGACTTGCTTGAGAGCTTCAGTGTGAAAAAGCTCATGCAGATTCACTTCTTCAGACTTGTTTTCAACTGTAGTTATAAGTCAATCGATTTTCAAGACAATAACAGCAAAGATCTTGATGTCTGATCGTTTGACTAACATTTTATATGTCGCTGTCTCTATCATTGCTATGTTGATTGAACTGAAAGCTGATTTCAGACTGAAATAGACTGATTTCAGACTGAACGTTGATTTAAAGTTGACGCTAGACGAAACTGCTTTAAGCGATTTTAACTGTTTAATTGATTTAACAAACTTTTCTTTTGACTGATCAAAAGAGAGTGATTTCTGACTGAATTAAAAAGTAACGAAAGTGAACAATCTTCTTAGTATATGAGTAGAAGTCAAGCTCTTTTGTTTCGTGATTGTTTTATGACTTGAGAATAGAACAATCGATTTCTGACTAGTAGGGTTGAAATTCGAAAATCGAAGAAAATCGATTTGCATATCAATTACTAGATCAATTTTATTCATTCATGTTTTTTCAAGAATCATTTGATGTTGATTTAATCAAGTAATCAACATAGAAGCTGTGTCAATCGTATGATCTTGAACAGTCAGATTCAAATAAATGACATGAGTAATGAGTTTCTTAGCATAATGATCGTCGAATTCTCGAATTGACTTCGCTTTAATTAAAGTCAGAAACTCAATTTGCAACTGATCATAAACAATCTGCGCGATCACTTCATCAATAAACGAATAGTCAGCAGCTTCAATGTCAATCAATGACTTCAATGAGTAACTAATTTCATTGCTAGAAAGTACACATTCAGTAGTCAAAGATTCAGAAGCAAAAGAATTATCTGACATGCTCATCATTGAAGAAATTAACACATTTTTCATCGCGTCTTTGATGAAAGTCTCTAGTTTTTTGCCTCATTATTTTCAAAAGATATTTTCTCATTCTCTTTATTCTTCGAAATGATGATTTCATGTAGACGAAAGATGAATGCATGAGATGCAGAAGTGTTGATCTTGTTCAGCTGAGAACAATTCTTGAACAAATGATCAAAGATCTTGCAGATGTAGCAGATAATTGATGATCTCGCTGACTCAGAAGTAGAAAAGATAGTCAGCTTAACATAATTGATTATCAAAGTTGTTACTGACAGAGAAGTAGCACATTTATCAGGTACGACAGTGACTTTGATGATGATAGTGCAACGTTCGCTGCAAAGCTGATAATTGACTCATTGTTTACTATTCACATCTTGAAGAAAGATTCTTAAGCGAATGAGCGAAGTAAAGTTCTTTAAACAGACTGATAAAGTGTTTTGCAAGCGATTATTGATTTTATTCTGAAGATTGTTCATCAGAATGCAATCGTCGTATTTGAGATAGTTGAATAGCTTCATAAAGTTGAAGTAAAAGACATTGAAAGACTTGTCTGCTTGTCTCAAAGCGTTGTATTCATGACGACACTTTCGATTCTTATTCAGTTCATCGTATATTTCTTCAAGATGCTTGAGTAGCTTGTAGATCAAGATGTAAGAATGCAAAGCATCATAATGATGTCAAGCGAAAATATACTCAGCAGCATCATCTTTTAATCTAGATATCACATAAACAATGCAGATAGTCTCATTAACGAAGTGATCAACATTTGTCTGAAGCTTGTTGTTTATCTTGATTCTTCAGCTATCTCATGTTGATTCATCTTTGTCGATGAACACAGATGAATTTGAAAACTTGAAAGACTTGTGATGATCATTATTGAATAAAGTGAACGATTCACGTCGAGTATGATTCTCGATAGATTGACGAGATAAAGATTTCATAGAAACTCGAGATTCAGTAGATTGACAAGATCAAGACTGATTCACTGAATGTGATACTTCTTTGAATTTATTCTTAAGATTCAACATCTTTTCTCAATAGTGTTTGTTTATCTCTTCTAGAGTGTTTATGATCATCTGTTTGATCTCTAGTTGATTCAATCTCTTGTCATGTTCAACTTGAACAACGATTCACTGCTCATTGAGTTTCAAAGTCATGTCTTGTTGAAATCTAAGCTCATTCAACATCTTGATGATCTCGTTTGACTGATCGTGAACTCATTGACAAAGCTGTTCTTCTGTCTTGATGTTTCATGAGATATCAGCGTTCTTAACATCGACTGAAGCATTGAAAGAAATAAGAAAAACTCGTCTATTAGCAATGCTTTTAAGCAGATGAGCTGTTTGTGACTCGACTGATTCAAAGTCGTGCATCATTGTGAGAAAGATAAGATAGATTTGATTAAGTGATTGGTTTGATAAATTTGAGTAAATTTGTCTGTGTGTTTTTTGATAAAAGTAATTCAAAGAATCTCTTGCGAGTTTTCTGAATAAACGAAGTAGATTATTTCGTATCATCTACACGTTGATAGCAGAGTAGTTGATTAGCATTTATCTACTGTTAGAAATCGATCTAAAGCGAGTCATAGAAATGTAATATAACTAATAGATAAATGCTAAGAAAGAAAAGTATGTCATAATACAGATAAGAACTTAAGTTCTTATATGTGTTCTTCTCAGCTCTGTGCTAGACTCAAAAGAGTTGACGTCTTACACATATGATGTAGAGTTTTAATGACATCACTACTAGCTTGAATGCTCACTAAACTTGATTAGAATAAAACTCAGATTAAAGCTAGAAAGAATAGACGAAGACTAAAATCATAACAGATGTTTTCAATGAATATAGCAAAAATCTCAATCTGATTCTTCTTTTTTCATTTTACTAGTGCTTGAAAAGAGACAATGTCTATGTTTTGAATTGAAAATGACTTTTTCTGAATGATTGAAACTGAGTGCTTGAGCATCTTAGAGATCTTGCTGTGAGCTGCTGAAGAGATCAAAGTTGATCGCGATCAACTTGAATGCTTTGTATTTGATGAAATCGAAAAAATCGAAATAGAAATATTCAATTGATCAGAAAATACGATAGTATCATGTCTCATGTTCAATAATATTTCATTTTTGTTCATTTAAAATTTGCTCAATATAGCTTCATGATGTTCAATATCAGTTATCAGCATTAACATAGTTAATTTCTTATGACTTTTGATTGTAAGATTGAGTAGAATTTTATGAATAATAGTCTTCTCAGCTAACTTCTCATCATAGTCTCATATTAACTTCTTTTTTGCTAGCAATATAAATTGTATTTCAAGTTTCTGACATATCTTATCAACTAACTTGTCATGTATCAGCGTGTAGACGATGAAATCACTATTTATCAAAGAGCAAAGACTGAAAGAATTGCTCTGAGAGATAAGAGAAGCATTGATCAAAAACAACTTTTCAAAATAGTTTTCTTTCAATAGAACTTCGATTTGACTGCACAAAAATATGATTTCTATCTTTTTAATGACTTTGAAAGAAATAACTAGTTTTTTGAATCAGAATCTGACTCAAAGTTCAATGTAAATTGATTAAACTCATCATTTTCTAATGCATTGACTTTTGAAGTTTAATCAAAGCACTCTTTAGAGAAATGATCTGATTTGTGACAGATAAAACAGATTTCAGCTTGTAAATCAATGTCTTTGACGCTAGTTAAAATCGCGTCATGCAACTTTGAATGATCAACGAATGTAGTGACTTCAATCTTTCTGTAGAGATTCAATAAATCTCGTTTCTCAGCAAAGATGACTTACTTTCTAACTTTGTTCAGAAATTTCTTTTCTTTAATGTCACTCATGATTCAATGCTCATTGTTCAAATGAATCAGATAGCTACGAATTTTATTCAGAGATTTTGACTGAATCAATTGACTACTTCAAGCTGTACGAAGATAATAAACTATCTTGTTTTATAAATCAATGATCAATTGCTTTTCGTGATACTTTAGATAAAAGAACAGACGTTGAAACATTGAATAAAAGTCGTTGAATTTGCTCTTTTCTTAAGAGAGATTAGCATATTTTCTTCAAAAGTTTATCTCTTTGTCAAGATCATCATAAAGCTGAGCAAGTTCGTTTAACAGATCATTGACTGTGATATAAAGATTCAATAAATCTTGTTAACATTGAGCTAAAATAGCTTTGACTGCGTCTTCTTTGATTCTGAAGTGAACGTAGATCAGAATAGTTCTATTGATATTGAAATGATCGACGTTGATTTTTAGCTTGTCATGAATCTTTTCTTGTCAATCATCTCAGATAAATTCTTTTTCATCAGTAAACAAAGATGAATTTAAAAGCTTTTGAGATCGCTTGAAGAAATTGAACAGAGTAGAAGAGAAAGAAGTGACTTCTTTAAATGATCACAGTTGATGTTGCAATTCAGTCACTTGATTTCAAAACATCTGATTTAATTGATTTGAGTGTTCTTTAACTTTATTCATTTTCTCGAAATGAGTCTTTCATATTTGTTCACTTGATATCTTGTCAAATAACTCACAAGCTTTCACATTTAAATCTCGTTGAGTTTGAAGACTGTTTAAATCTTCTAGAAAAACTTCTGAATCTTGTTCAACTCAATATTGTAGCTGCTTTACATTTTTTATATCTCATAAAGTAGAAGCTTCATAAGATTCATTAAGAGTCTGAGAATGAGACAAAGAGTATCAATGTTTTCATATGACATCGATTCTAAGATATTTTGATATGCAAGATGATAGTTCAGAATAAATGATTGAATCTGTAGTGTCAGAAGAAATAGAACTTTGATTATTCTTGAAGAAATTGTTCACAGATGATTGATTCATAGCGAAGAGTTGATGATTGAGTGAAGAATGATGCTCAATAGTATGTAGTGAGATCATTTGTTAAAGTGTTTAGTCTTCAAAGAAAAGTATTGCTGATTTGAAGAGATTTTTTGTGATTCTCAAGCAATCAACGAAAATTCTTTATCATTAATTCTATTAATTGATTTGAATTGATGCTACTGACTGAGTGATAGATTCTTTAGCAATCATATAATTGTATGTTTTTGTTGATTCTATTGATCTCTTGATGTTGTTCTATCTTTTGATGTTGTTGATTATTAGATACACAAATTTCTTTATATTTATCTTGTTATCAATCAAGTGAACTTGAATGAATAATGAAATCAGTATCATGTGATTAATAAATTTTTAAAGTAATGTTGAAATCATGTCTAGAAACTAATCAGAGTGCATGCGTGACTAGAATGTTTGATTTATAAAGATAATTATAACTCAGACTTTAAGAATACAGAAGAAAGAAGATACAAAAAGCAAGAAGAACATGCTTTATATAGTAGTTACTTAGATTGACGTTAGTCTCAAAGAGAACGTGTTGAAACATAAGAAAAATGTTGATTTGAAAAATGTTTGTGACATAAAGAAATGTGTTTATCATAAACATCTGTCAACTACTCATAACATAAAGAAGTGTGTTTATCATAGAAGATAATAGAAGCTGATTAGAAGATGCTAGAAAAGAGAAAAGATGCTGAGTCATATCTGAGTCAAATCTGAGTCAAATTCAGATCAGATTTCAACTAGTTTTAATCATTATGCAAAAAACTTGCTAGCGTTCATTGCAAATTGATTAAAGCTTCAATCTTGTTCAGTTCTAATACACTCGTAACATTAAATATCATTTCAACTTTTAACAAACTGCAAATGCATTCTGATAGTGAGAACTACACTATCTTTATCATCGCGTTAAAAGTGTATAAATCAAAGATGTTATTTTTTGAACTTATTAATGATTCTGTCTCGTTTCAATCGTATATGAATGATGTTTTATGAGACTTTCTAAACGACTTTTGTCAAGTTTATCTAGATGACATTCTAATTTACAGCAAAACTCAATAAGAACATAAACAACATGTCAAAATGATATTAAATTGTCTACGAGAAGCTGATTTACAAGTAGATATTCAAAAGTGCGAATTCAACGTAGAAGAAACTGTCTTTTTAAAAGTCATAATTTCAGAACAAGATTTTCGTATGAATTTTATCAAAGTGAAAGTCATAGTCAACTGAACTACGTTGATCAATTTAAAAGAAGTTCAAAACTTCATGAGATTTTTTAACTTCTATCATCATTTCATTAAGAACTTCTTGAAGTCAATCAAATTATTCACTCAGCTGACTAGAAAAACACGTCTTTTGTTTAAAATGAAGTTTGTGTGCAAGCTTTTAATGATTTAAAGAAACAAGTCAGCTCAATCTTAGTTCTATGACATTTCAATTCAAAATAACAGACTATTCTAGAAATCAATGCATCTGACTACGTCAAAGATGAAATTCTATCACAGTATGATGATGAGAAAGTTCTTCACTTGATGATCATCTACAGCAAAAGCATGATTTCTGTCAAATGCAATTATCACATCTATAATGAGAAATTACTAGCTTTTATTCGTTGCTTTGAACACTGAAGAGTCAAGCTAAAATGCACAGAGCTGCTCATTCAGATGTTCATCAATCATCAGACTTTAAAGATCTTCATGAAAAATGAATAGTTAACTTGACGTCAAGTCAATTATCTAAACATTCTATTCAAGTTTAACTTTCAGATCATTTTTCAATCAAATAAAATGAACATTAAAGTCAATGCTTTAATTAAAATGTCTTTGATTAAGGTTTTTAAATCAACTTAGCGTACTGAAGATTGCTATCAAATCATTTTAACATTTAATAAAATAAATATTCTAGTTATTGAATCTGAAGTTGATTTCTATTAGTGAGTAAAAGATGTCAACAAGATGAATGAGCTTTGCAATGAATATAAACAAGCTATAAGTAAAAACAAGCTGAAGCTACATAGCACTGAATTGAAGCATTGCAAGATCATTGATGACATTCTGTTCAGAAAAGATTTACTGTGAGTTTCTGAAAATATGCATATGAAATTGCTAAAGAAAATTCATGATCAGTCTTCATCTTTTACTCTGACAATTGAAAAACTTTTAATTTAGTTCAATGTTTTTACTATTGATCAGATCATCAAGCAATGATTAAATGTTACATTCAAAACTGTCATGTTTATCAACAAAGTAAGACATTTAGAAATAGTATCAATGAACTTCATCATTCTCTTTCGATTTCACAGAAATGCTGAAAAGATATTGTTATGAACTTCATCACTAAACTATTTCTATCAGAAGAATACAACATTATTTGCACAATCATATATCATCTCATCAAGAAACATCACTATGTTCTCTGTCATTGAAAAGATGAAGACATCTCAGTCGAGAAAATGATTTGAATCATGCTATAAAACATTTATTGACTTTATGATTTATCTAGTTCTATTGTTTCAAATAAAGACTTTCAATTCATATCAACAATGTGACAAAGTCTTTGTAAGTGACTAAAGATTACAGTTAGTTTATCAACAGTTTATAATTTTGAAATTAATAATCAATTAAAATAAGTTAATTAAGATGTTGAACGTGAATTAAGAATCTACTGTAACTACATGTAGAATAACTAAGTGAAATAACTTTTTATGATGAAATTCAGCGAGAATTTCAATATTTTCTTAATCATCTCAATAACTTTGTTCTACTTCAATAAGAATTTTTATTCTTGAATGAGTTTTAATTCAAATTCAACTAACTATGAAACAACTTATGAACATCTTGAAGCTAGAAAAGCAGATGATATTATCATTTGAATGAAAGAGTTTCTTATCTTTGATCATCAGAAATTGAAAAAGACGAAGCAGATCATTGAAGCTCAGATTAATAAACATAAATGAGACGTCATTTATGAAGTAAATGACTGAGTTTAACTGTTTAATTATTCTTTAGAAACATAAAGATAATTAAATTGTGTAAATATTTGAAAGATAAACAGCTAGAACTTTATCAAATCACTGTCAAAGTTGAAATCTTTTATCATCTTTATTTATTAATAAGCTTGAAGCAGCTACATTTAATGTTTAGCTTGAAGCTATTATGATCTTATTTCAAAGACTTGTTGTCAAAACAGCATTTAGAATCTTTTAAATCATTGACAATCAAAGACAATGATCATTGAAAGATAAATAACATTTTAAACTTTAAACGTTATCAAGATCAAATATAATACAAGATCAAATGAATGAAACTAGATTGAGATGATGAATGATACTATGTCAATAAAGAAGAATTTAAAAGCTTGAAAGAAGTTCTAGTTAAATTTCATAAGCTCTATTCAGACAAATCATACTAAATTGAAAAACAGTGAAAAATTTTGCGTTTCATTTGTTCTATTCATGCAAACATGAATTTTCAAAGAAGAAAATAATGTTATGAAAATGTCAAAGATTAAATTCTAATCAATTTACAGTGAACATTAGTAAGTTCACTGTGTATTGATTAAAACTAGTCAAGATTTAGTCGAGATTTGACTTAAATTTGACTCAGATTTGACTTAAATATAACTCAGCATCTTTTTTCTTTTCTAGCATCTTTTAATCAGTTTCTATTATCTTTTAGATAAACACACTTCTTTGTGTTATGAGTAGTTAACAGATGTTTATGACAAACACATTTCTTTGTATCAATGAAACATTTTTCAAATCAACATCTTTCTTATGTTTCAACACATTCTCTTTAAGACTAGCGTTGAATCTGAGTAACTACTATATAAAGCATGTTCTTCTTATCTTTTATATCTTCTTTCTTCTGTATTTTTAAAGTCTTAGTTATAGCTATCTTTATTGAATCAAACATTTCATTCATGACATGATTAGATTGAATATTTAGACATGATCTTAACACTAGTATAGCTTCATGATGCTCAATATCAGTTATCAGCATGAGCACAGTCAGTTTCTTATGACTTTCAATCATGAGATTAGGTAGAATTTTATGAGTAATAACTCTCTTAAATATTTTCCCATCATAGTCTCATATTAACTTCTCTTTAACTAGTAATATAAATTGTATTTCAAGTTTCTTATATACTTTATTGACTAGTTTAGTATGTATCAGCGTGTAGATGATGAAATCACTGTTTATTAAAGATCAAAGACTGAAAGATTAATTCTGAAAGATGAGTAATGCATTAATTAAAAAAGACTTTTCAAAGTAATTCTCTTTCGATAGAATTTCATCTAGATTGCACAAAGAAATAATCTTTATTTCTTCAATGACTTTTGAAGAAATGACTAGTTTTTTGAATCAGAATTTGACTTGAAATCAGAATGATCATATTCATCTTCATTCAAAACATTGATTTTAGTGAGTTAATTAAGACACTTCTTAAAAATATGATTTGATTTATGACAAAGAAAGTAATTTTCAGCTTGTATATTTATATCTTTGATGCTAGTTAAAATCGCGTTGCACAACTTTAATGATTCATTGAATTTAGTTGATTCAATCTTCTTATAAGAAATTGTATAAATCTCTTCAACAAAAATGATTTATTTAATGATGTTAACTTTATTCTTAATGTATTGAATGACTTGCTGATCATTGTTCAGTTGAATCAGATAGAAATTAATATTCTTGAGAGAATCAGATTGAACTAATTGATTTATTCAAATAAATTGAAGACGAGAATTTATTTTATCTTTTAAATCAATGATCAGTTACTTTTTATGATAACTCAAATAAAAAGATAATTGCTGAAACTGAGTATTAAATTCGTTAAACTTTTTTGCTTCTTAAATCAAATTGTAGTATTCTCTATGAAAATTAGACTGATCGCGTCAAGTTGAGTACTTGAGTTCAAGTCAAGTACTCAACTTGAAAAGTATTAAGTTGAGTTGAAAGATTTTTGAATTCAAGTCGCGTTGAGTTGAAAAGTTGAACTCGAGAACTTGAATCGAGTTGAAAAGCTTGATTCAACAACTCGATTTGAAAACTCGACTCAACTCGACAAGATATTAAACAGATGTAAATAGCTTAATCAAACAGTCTTTATGAGTCTTCTTCATAACTTTCTATCATGTTTTTCCGTCATGACTTTCTATCAAAGTCAAACGATCTTTATGTTTTCTCAGCATGACTTGAAGCTTTCTATCAAATGATCTTCATGTTTCTCTTCATGTTTTTCTTCATGTTTTTCTTCATGATTTTCCTTTATGATTCTTCTTCATAATTTCTCTTCATGACTTTTCATCAAACGATCTTCATGTTTTCCCGTCATAGCTCTCTATCATGACTTTCTATCATGACTTCTCTTCATAACTTTCTATCATATAGTCTTCATGTTTGTCGTCATGACTCTTTATCAAAAAGGTAATGCAAAAAGGTAATGCAAAAGCAAAAAATCGGAAAAATTTCTATATTTAGCTCTCTTGACGTCAAGCTTGAGTTTTTAATGAGTTGAATTGAATTGACTCAATTCTCAGTCGAGTCGAGTCGCGTCAAGTTAAAAATATGAGCAACTCGACTTAAATTGAGTTGAAAATGTGAGCAACTCGACTTGATGTTAATTCAAGTTCAAAATGTTAACTCAAAACTCAACTTGATGATCAGTCTAATGAAAATTGACTTCTTTATCAGAGTCATTGAACAACTGAGCAAGTTTCTTCAGAAGATTCTCAGCAAATGCATAGAGATTAACATAGTCATTAGTTTGTGTGACTTAAGCTGCATCATTGAATAATCTAGAATGTACATAGTTTAAAGTAACTTGTTCGCTGAAAAAGAGATTGATGTTTATCTTTAACTTATTCTGAATTTTCGCATATCAATTCTCTCAGATTGAATCTTTTTCATCAGTAAACAGAAGAGAATTAAGTATCTTCTGAGCATAAGATTTATTAAAATAAATTGAGATTAAATTGATAAAAGTGAACTCTTTAATCACTTGAAGCTTTTCTTCTAACTCTTAATTCTTATCTTGAATTCATAAACTAACTTTGTCTGATTGTTGTTTAGCTTGCTTAAGCTCTTCGTAGCAAGTCTTTCATACTTGATCACTAAATAACTTGTTAAATAAATCACAGACTTTCATATTTAAATTTCATTGAACTTAAAGCTCATTAAAAACTTTCATAAATTGATTTGAATCATCTTCAACTCAGCATTTTAGCTGTTTGATGTTCTTAACATTTCAGAAAGTAAAAGCATCAAATACTTCGTTGAAGATTTTTGATATCAACATGAATTAACATTAATTTCGTACAAAGTTGATTCTAAAATAAATGATTATTCTTAAGAAAAAAGTGAGATAAATAACTGATTCAGTAGATTGTTCAGAAGAAGAATCAAAAGTCTTAAAGTAGTAACTTTGATATTCTTTAAAATAATCATTCACGAATAATTGAATCATGATAAATGTTTAGTTAATTGAACGAAGAGTGATACTCAACAGAATAAAGATAAGATCATAGTTTAAGCATTTAATCTTCAAAGAAGAAAGATTTTGTTTGTTGATTTGAGATGATTCTTTAGCAATCAATGAAGATTCTTTATCATTAATTCTATTGATCGATTTGATTCTTAAGCAATTCATGAAGATTCTTTATCATAGATTCTTGTAATCGAGAGAACTTTGCGTACTTAATAAGCGATAAGTTGTTTAGAAATTCAAGTGCTTTATTACTGATTCTATCAAATTTTCTAGTGTTGTTCTGTCTTTTGATTGCATCAATCATCAGATAAATAAAAAATTTTAAACTTGTTCTATTTAAATGAGTATATTGAATGAATAATGACATCTGTATCATATGATTAATGAATTCTTAATATAATGTTGAAATCATGTTTAAATGATTCAATCAGTGAAGAATGAGATTGATAATGCTTAATTTTTAGAAATAGTTATAACTGAATATTAAGAATACAGAAGAAGAGTGATACAAGAACTTTTATTTATGTAATGTTCAAAGACTGTGTTAAACTTAAAGAAAACATGTTGTGATACAGAAAGAATGTGATGTAGATAAAGAAGATGTTAATGAAGAAAAAAGATGTTGAGAAAGAAAAAAGAGATTGAGTCATATCTGAGTCAAATCTGAGTCAAATCTCAACTAGCTCGTTAACTAGCTTTAATCAATACGCAGTGAACTTGCTAGCGTTCACTGTGAATTAATTAGAATTTGAGTCTTAACACATTCATAATATATAATTTTTTAAGTACTTTGTATCAAATCTTTTGCTGTAGTTTATTTTTAAAGATAATTCATAACTTTAAGATTCTTTTTGTTACAAGCGTATCAAGACTGAATAAGGCTGAAGCTTTAATCAATTCGCAGTGAACGCTAGCGAGTACTCTGCGTATTGATTAGAGCTAGTCAGTGTCTCTAACTCAGATCTGACTTAGTCTTTATTTTCTTTCTTCAACATTTCTTTGTTTAACATAATCTTTCTTTCTACATCATATTCTACTCATGTTACAAACACATTCTCTTTGAGCTTAGCACAGTCTCTGAATATTACTTAAATAGAAGCTTTTGTACTCATCTTCTTCTGTATTCTTAATATTCAGTTATAGTTATTTCTAAAAATCAAGCACTATCAACTCTGATCTTCATCAATTGTATCATCTAGACATGATTCTGACATTATATTAAGAATTCGTTAATCACATGATACTAATCTCATTACTCATTCAACATACTCATCTCGACAGAACGAGTCTAAAGAAATTCATTTATCTGATGATCAACAATAATCAAAAGATAGAACAACACTAAAGAGTTGAATAGAATCAACAACAAGACTGTTTGAATTGCTAGACTACTTATCACTTATTAAGTATGCAAAGTTCACTCGATTACAAGAATCATGATTAAGAATCTTCGTGAATTGCTCAAGAATCAAATCGATCAATAAATTCAATAATAAAGAATCTTCGTTGTTTGCTAGAAAATCAATCAAATCAACAAACAAATCTCATCTTCTTTGTTGAAGATTAAACATCATTCTATACATCTTTCTTCTTTAATCATCGAGCATCGTCATTCGTTCAATCTCTCTTTTTAAACAAATCTCATCATGCTTAGTCATTTGCTTACTGAAGAGTGTTTCGAAGAATTTCGAAATCGTTTCTCTCAAATCTCTGATGCTGATTCATTGAAATCACAAACGAAATCATCAAGTGCTACATCATTTATTCATGAAGATGATGAATCATTCATTGAAACGATAATATTTCTCATGTTTTACGAAATCTGAAAGGCTTGAAGTCTAGCTCTTGATGAAGAAACAGATCGACTCTACAAGTTAGATAAACAACAAGAAGATGAAATCAAAGAGTTGAAAACTAAACTTCAAGCTAAAGAAAACACTTCTTCTGATTTCACCTACTCTGAGCGTTCTAGATCTCAAAAAATATCGAATTCTTCGCTGTTTACTGATGAAAAGAACTCTACTTGAAAGAACTGATACGAAAAATTTCAGAATAAACTAGAGATCAATGTTGATCTCTTTTCTAATAAATGAGTTAAACTGAGCTATGTACATTTCAGATTATTCAATGATGCAGCTGAGATCATTCAATCTAGACGTGAACATGACTATGTCAATCTTTATAAGATCATCGATGATCTTTTGAAAGAACTAGCTGAGTTGTTCAATGATTCAAATAAGAAAGTTAACTTTCGTAAAGAATACTACAACTTGATTCAAGAATCAAAGAAGTTCAGCAAGTTTTACACTCAGTTTCAACAATTATCTTTCTATCTGAAGTATCACGAAAAGCAACTGATCATCGATCTGAAAGATAAAATAAATTCTCGTCTTCAATTCATTTGAATAGATCAATTAGTTCAATCTGATTCTCTTAAAGAGATTCATTTCTATCTGATTCATTTGAATAATAATCAGCGAGTCATTTAAGAAATCAAGAACAAAGTCAATCTCATTAAACATGTTGATGATCTGTTAAAAATCATCTTTTATAAAGCTGTTGTTACTCAATCAGTTGATCATTCAAAATCTGATAATCTAAAGTCGTGTGACGCGATTTTAACTAGCGTCAAAGAAGCAGATGTTCTAGTTAAAATCTGTTTCATATGTCATAAATCAGATCATAGCTCTAAGAAGTGCTCTGATCAATCTACTAGAATCAATGCAGTGAACAATGAATATGATCATTTTGAATTCAATTTCAATTTGAATTTCAATTCAAAAAACTAGTCATCTTTTTAAAAGTCATCAAAGAGATAAAGATTATATCTTTGTGCAAACTAGACGAAATTCTATCAGAAGAGAATTACTTTGAAAAGTCATTTCTAATTGATACTCATCTCATCTCTCAGAATCAATCTTTCAGTCTTTGTTTTTTAATAAACAGTGATTCAGTCATTTACATGATCATACATTCTAATCTAGTCAATAAAGTATGCAAGAAACTGAAAATTCAATCTATATCACTGACAAAAGAGAAGTTAATAAAAGATTATGATGAGAAGATATTTAAGAAGATCATCACTCATAAAATACTACTCAATCTCATCATTGAAAGTCATAAGAAATTGACTGTATCAATGTTGATAGTTGATATTGATCATCATGAAGTCATATTGAATAAGCTCTGAATGAATAAAAACGAAATATTACTGAATATGCGAAATGACGTCATTGTTTTTTCAAATCAATTAAATACTTCTATTTCGATTTTTTCAATCTTGCTCAATTCAAAGCACTCAAGTTGACTGCGATCAACTTTGTTCTCTTCAATCACTCAGACTAAGATTTCTATGATGCTCAAACGACTCATTTCAATTACTGTTCAGAAAAAGTCATTCTCGATTCAAAGCATAAACACAGCTTCATTCAAAATATTGTTAAATCATTCAAAGAAAAACAAGATCAAAGTCTTTGCTTTATTCATGATGAACATTAATAGAAAAATTACGTACAATACTCAGTGCGATTTGAACGCTTTAAACATCTCTTCAATCAATGAAATGACTTAGAATTTAAAAGATATTAAAGCGAAACTGTCATTGAAATATCATGAGTTTCTAAATGTTTTTGATCGAGCTCAATTGAATAAACTATCTTCTCATCGCTTCTATGATTATAAAATTGAACTCATCAATGATTCAATGTTTTCTTACTGTTAAGTTTATCAAATGTTTTCTGTCAAACTTCTGAAAGTAAAGAAGTACTTAAACGAGAATCTGTTGAAGAAATTTATCACTTTTAGTCAGACTCTCTATTTCTTCTCTGTTTTATTCGCTCTTAAAGCAAATGAAGATCTTTAATTCTGTGTGAACTATCAAAAGCTAAATGTCATTTTCAAAAGAAATAGATATTCTTTATTGCTGATAAATGAGATCATTGATAAAATAATGAGTTGCAAGCATCTGACTAAATTGAACATCATATCAGCATTCAACAAATTGCAAATGCACTTTGATAACAAAAATTACATCACTTTTATCACTGCTTTAAAAGCATATAAATACAAGATGTTATCATTCAAACTGATTAATGAATTGATCTTCTTTCAGCAATATATAAATGATGTTTTATGAGACTTTCTAAACGACTTTTGTCAAGTCTATCTAAATGACATTCTCATCTATAGCAAAATGAGAAAGAAACATAAAGATCACGTCAAACTAGTATTGAGTTGACTACGTGAAGCTGAACTGCAAATAAATATTCGAAAGTGCAAATTCAATGTAGAAAAGACTGTCTTTCTAGAAATTATCATATCAGAACTAAATCTTCGTATGAATCTTAGTAAAGTGACAGTCATAGTCAGCTGAATCACTTTGACAAATCTAAAAGAAATTCAGAGCTTCGTGAAATTTGTTAACTTCTATCATTGTTTCATTAAGAACTTCTTGAAGCTAGTCAGATCATTCACTCAGCTGACTAGAAAAAACACATCTTTTGTTTGAAATAAAGTTTGCATTTAAGTCTTTGACAATCTAAAGAAACAAGTCAGTTCAACTTCAGTACTACGTCACTTTGATCTTAAATGACAAGCTATTCTGAAGATTGATGCTTTGAACTATGTAAAAGATGAAATACTATCTCAGTATGATGATGAGAAAGTTTTTCACTCGATGATCTTTTACAGCAAAAGCATGATATTTGCTGAAATCAATTATCATATCTATGACAAGAAATTGCTGATCATCATTTGATGCTTTGAACATTGATGACTTAAGCTGAAATGCACTGAACTACTCATTCAAATATTCATCAATCATTAAGCTTTAAAGATCTTCATGAAAAATAAACAGTTGAGTCGATGACAAGTCAACTATCTGAACATTCTGTTGAAGTTTAACTTTCAGATCATTTTTAGATCAGACAAAATGAATATTAAAGTTGATGCTTTAACTTGAATGTCTCTAGCAAACATCTTTGAATCAGCTCAACAACTTGAAGATCATTTTCAGACTATTCTGACTCTCAATAAAGTCAATGTTCTACTCGTTGAATTGAAAGCAAATCTCTATCAGTGAATGCATATGATCAATCAAATGAATGAGCTCTGCGATGAATATAAACAAGCTATGAATGAGAACAAGCTCAAATTTCATATCACTAAATTAAAGAACTGCAAAATCATTGACAGTGTTTTCTTTAGAAAAGACTTACTGTGAGTTCTTGAGAATATGCATACAAAACTGCTACAGAAAATTCATGATCAGCTCTCAATTTCTCACTTTGACAATAAATGAATTATTGATCTAATTCAATGATTTTACTATTGATCAGATCATCAAGTCACAGTCAGACAGTACATTCAAAACTATCATGTCTGTCAGCGAAGCAAAGTCTTTAAAGATAGCATCAATGAACTTCATCATTCTCTACTCATTTCACAAGAATGCTGAAAAGATATAGCTATGAACTTTATCACTGAACTATTCTTGTCAGAAGACTATAATATCATTTGCATAATCATATGTCATCTCATCAAAGAACATCACTATGTTTTCTGTCATTGAAAAGACAATGACATCTCAGTTGAAGAAATGATTTGAATCATGCTATGAAACGTCTATCAACTGCATGATCTACTCAGTTCTATTGTTTTGAACAGAGACTTTCAATTCATATCAACTATGTGAAAGAATCTTTGCAAGTGACTGAGAATTACAGCTAATTTATTCATAATCTATCATTTGAAGATTGATGATCAGACAAAATGAGTCAATCAAGACGTTGAATGCAAACTTAGAATTTACTGCAATTATATGCAGAACGACTGAATTAAATGAATATTTATGATGAAATTCAGCAACAATTTCAATATCTTCTCAATCATCTCAATGATTTCTTTCTACTTCAATAAAGATTTTCACTCTTGAATGAGTTTCAATTCAGATACAACTGACTATGAAATCATCTGTGAACGATTGAAAGCTAGAAAAGCAGATGATATTGTCATTCAAATAAAAGAGTTACTGAGCTTTGATCATCAACAATTAAAAAAGACGAAACTGATCATTGAAGCACAAATCAATAAACATAGACGAGATGTCATTTATAAGATAGATGACTGAGTTTGACTATTCTTCAGAAACGTTAAAATCATGAGATCATGCAAAGATTTGAAAGATAAACAACTAGAATTGTATCAAATCACTGTCAAAGCGAAGATCTTTTATCATCTTTGTTTATCAATCAGCATGAAGCATCTGCATTTGATGTTCAGCTTGAAGCTACTGCAATCGTATTCAGAAGATTTTCTATCAGAATAGCATGCAAAATTCTTCAGGCTCATCATTATTGATGATAATAATGATAAACATTAAAAGATAAATGACATTCTAAATTTCAGACGTTATCAAGATTGAATATAGTATAAGATTAAATGAAAAGATTTAGATAGAAACGATGAATGATACTATGTCAATAAAGATGAATTCGATGACTTCAAGAAAGTTTTGAACGAATTTCATATGTTATATTCAAGAAAGTCACGCTAGTATTGAACTAATTCAATAAGAAAGCAAGCAAATGAGTTACATTCATGCAAACATGAATTTTCGAAGAAGAAAATAATGTTACAAGTGTATCAAGACTGAATAAGGCTGAAGCTTTAATCAATTCACAGTGAACGCTAGCAAGTATTCTACGTATTGATTAGAGCTAGTCAGTGTCTCTGACTCAGATCTGATTCAGTCTCTATTTTCTTTTCTCAACATCTCTTTGTTTAACATCATTTTTCTTTCTACATCACATTCTATTCATGTCACAAACACATTTTCTTCAAGCTTAGCGCAGTCTCTGAATATTACTTAAATAGAAGCTTTTGTACTCATTTTCTTCTGTATTCTTAATATTCAGTTATAATTATCTTTAAAGATTAAGCACTATCAACTCTGATCTTCATTGATTGTATCATTTAGACACGATTCTGACACTTTTATTTATAAAAATATATTTAATTAATGAGACTTACTCTTGATTATTACATTAAATTATATGAGTTTTCTTTTTTTTTACTTGAAAATCATAACTTAAAGCTTAGCAATAACTCTCTGCATGAATCTCTTTTTATTCATGTTGTATATATTTTCTATCTTTATTTCATGAGTCAACAACGAGATTCATCTGTACGTGATGTCGACTACGAATCTTTTGATTCTATGTTCTGAATAGAAGTCAGAAGAGTCAAGAGATCTCAATTCGACGCAGTTCAAACGATGTTAGAATGTTGCGTAAGCAGAAAAGTCAATCATGCAGAGTTTTCATCTATGCGATAACATCTCTTCTAACAGTCACAATCGATCTACGAAGGTGATTGATGACATGTCGATGTCAGTAAGAGATGAAAAGATATCTAGTGAAATAGTCGTTCTCAGTATGAGAGTCGTGACTACAAGTGGTCGAAGAATTTGCAACTCGTCGACTGCGTCGATATACTGAAACGTCTTCATCACATCGACAGTGTCATTGAGTAATTGATGAAAAGATATCAGATAGAATAGTCATTCTCAGTCTGAGAGTCGTGACTACAGTGCTCGAAGAAGTAGTGACTCGTCGATCACGCTGATATACTGAGAAGGCTTGAGCTCATCTTCTTTACTTGACGTCAAGTCATACATCTATCTACGTGGAAAATCGAGAGCTCAAGAGAACAATCAGAACGCATTCTCTTTCATCGATCAGAGCCAAACATCGAACGATTGCGATCGCACGCCTATACTAACAATTCATTCAACGTCTACGTGATACAAGTCAAGTCAAGAGAAGGAAAGAATTACTCAGTACAATCACACTCTATCTTCTCATCGTGTGCGTCTCTCTTTCATCACATATTTCTCTGCTCAATGAATGACAATCATTGAGTAAGAGAACACAGCTCTACGTACGTTACAATCACGAGCATCACGAATGCAAAGAAAACACCTTTCGTCTTCGAATCGAGAATCGAATCGAAACATCGTTGTATAGAATATTGTCAATGAAGAGCAGAGCAAAGACGATGCGTCATAATCAAACAGCACAGACACTCTCATCAAGAGTTTACTCGAGCGTCACGCGCTGAATAGAAGCTATAGATTCATTACTTGATAACACAGTGTCAATCTCATTGTTTCGACTGCGCGAAGCAGTCGTGTAGACGGCGAGTGATTTTCTTTCTCAGAGAGTTTTGTTCACTCGATATAAATAGCATAAAGTCTCTCATGAGTCGAGCCTAAATCGATGTCACAAGAATGTATGAATTACAATTACAATTACAATCTTTATTTCATGCTTTTCTTTCAAACTTTGAAAAATATTGAATCAATCAGCTAAAATATTATGATTCTGAGTCATGACATACTCTTTGTCAAGCGAAGAGACATATATTATTTTAATTTGCAAATGATGTTTAAAAAATCTTTGAAATCAATTGATTTCAATTGACTTATTATTATTCTTTTTTATTAGTAGTTCTTAAATTATTGAACATACTTGCTTTACATAAGAAGATCATTCTCAAGTCTAAAGATGTAGAATTCAATCACATATAACTTTTTCTTCTTTTCAACTAAGTTTTTAAAATTGCTAATTGCATGCAGCAGCAGTCTTTCAATCATTGATTCAATTTCAAAGAATATTAGTTGATATTTTATATTGACGAGCGATTTTTGCATGAAAGAGATTTTCGTTTACTGCTGAAGTCTTGTTTCAACAAGCATGAGTAAGCATTATGCGCTTTTTCTGTGAAAGTTCTATATCTTCAGAAGATATGAAGAACATAGAGGGAGTGAGAAGAGTGAGAGAAGTGACTGTCATCGTTTTGCTGATATGTTGAAGAATTATACTAATAGAATATGAAATGTGAATTTTCAGTTCTATAGAACTGTCCGACTGCTAGGTTTAGCCGGTTGCTAGATGAACCCTTCTAATGAAGAAAAAGAAAAAGAAAAATCCGGTTTGCCGATGTACAGTAGGCGAGAGACAATTGCGCTTACAAGCGCATCGAACCCTGTTCACACGCGCGAGAATTGAAACTACTTGCCAGTTACTTCCTATAACTAAATACCTATAACTAACTCCCTCGTTGTAGCATCAATGAATTGACGGAACAGTCGCTATGGATAATAGAGACTCCGTCGATCGCTCATCTGAAGAGTTCGCTGCTATAGCTCCTGTTCCCAACGGATCATCATATGTCAACAACGGAGCTCAACCGAGGGGAGATGAGGCTCCTCATCCTCAGCCCAGGCCTTTGGCCAACGAGCCTTCCCCAATAGCCGATGGCGTTATGCAATCAGACGTTTGTTCTCGATGGTTTACATTGGTCGGATGTAAAACTGATACTGGTGTAGATCGGAATCAACACCCTACTTACACGATTGAAGCAAAGCATAGCATCAGCGCGAGTGTGTTCTTTCTTCTTTTGCTTCGTAGCGATAGAGCTAAGGGTTGCTTAGGAATTTGCGGCATTCTTGAAAAAGAGGTCCACCCTCGAGGAGGAACATGCCCAAGCGCTCAAGAAGCTGTGTAAGAGCAGCCATGAGTCTGCACAGCGACCCGACAACAGACAAGGATCTTATGCGCAGAACTACGATGAGGTGATTCGAATTCACGATCGAATGGCCGACAATGGTATCCAATTTGCACTGTCCCTGCATCAAATGCATGAGGATCTCCATGACCTTGCCGCAAATATGGAACGAGGGCGCAAATCTTGGAAGCAGACTGGATTGACTGCGGAAAAGAGAGTACAGGACTCTGAATATATGATGGAGAAGGCTAAAGCGAAATATGACTCACTCGCGGAAGACTACGATCGCGCTCGTACGGGGGACAAGCAGTCCGGCAGGGTTTTTGGGTTGAAGGGACCAAAATCTGCAGCTCAACACGAAGAAGATCTTCACAGAAAGGTTCAGGCTGCTGATACGGACTATGCGTCGAAAGTGCAGACCGCACAGACTCAGAGGCAAGAGCTTGTGGGCACTTTGAGGCCACAAACAGTGAAAGCGTTGCAGGATCTCACGAGTGAGTGTGATTCAGGCCTGACAGTCCAGTTGGTAAAATTCGGTAAGTTCCCAAAGACCCTGTCTATCTACGAGCAAACACTCATCGGTAGCTAGCCTCGTTCAATGAGAAGTTGCTCCTTGGTAACGGGCTTTGCGTAAGCCCTCTCAATAGTCAGAGCGGTCAAGGGCCTCGAAGTCTTCGGGATGTAATTCATCAAATTGACAATACGAGAGACTTTAACAGTTTTGTGTCGAGTTTTGCATCGAAAGTTGGGCCCAAGTCCTCAGATATCAAATACGAGCGTCATCCGGTGAGCTCTTCAAATTCTTTTCGTGCATTGAAGAGCAATACAATATAGATTAATATCTATAGACTCTTGGAAACGCCCAGCAGACGGCGCCCCCTGCCAATATTCGGTCTCAGCCTGCGCCAAACTATCAAACCCCATCGTCTGGCGCACCAAGCCAACCAGTTCAGTACGGTGCGCCCCCGAGTCAGAACTATAGTCAAGACATAAGCCAGCATTCAGCATTTAGTGCGGGTCCTCTAGCGGAGAACAGTCTTAACAACTCGCCACAGCAGCAGCTGTTCCCATCAACCAGCCATGCGGGACTACCACAGCTTCCTTTGCCTACCGCGTCTGCTCCCATGCACTTGCAGTCATCCACACTAACAAGCACCTCCCAAAATCCTACCGCCTATGATGACTTGCCTCCGTTGAGACCGGTCTTTGGTGTATCGCTGGAAGATCTTCTGAAGAGAGACAGCTCTGCAATCCCCTTAATCGTTTACCAGTGTTTACAGGCAGTCGACTTATTTGGCTTGGATGTGGAAGGCATTTACAGGCTTTCGGGTTCTACCTCGCATGTCTCGAGACTGCGAGCGATGTTCGACAATGGTGAGTGGTGGCATAAGGGGGCCCCCACATTGTGCGTAGACTAAGTTCTTCTAGACTCTGACCAAGTCGATTTTCGCGATCCCGCGAACTTCTTCCACGATGTGAATAGCGTTGCCGGCCTGCTCAAGCAATTCTTTAGAGACTTGCCGGATCCTTTGCTCACGCGCGAGAATTACCAAGGCTTCATTGAGGCCGCAAGTAAGATTTTGCCACATGCTTTCGTTTCTACGGCAAGGGCTGATAATGTCGATTACAGAAATTGATGACGACACAACTCGTCGCGACTCGTTGCATGCTACGATTAACAGCCTTCCTGACCCCAATTATGCTACGTTGCGAGCGCTGACCTTGGTAAGCCGTTCGAACCTAGACTACGCTCATGTGCTAAAGCTCCGGACAGCACCTCAATCGCGTACAAGAACACTCAAGTGCCAATAGGATGAACGCCGGTAACCTGGCAATATGTTTTGGGTATGACGTCCGAACTACTCTACGTCCCGTCTATTTCTACTAATCCCCCCCGACCAGGCCAACCCTTATGGGCTCGAATAGCGGTCATAACATTGCCGATGCTGGGTGGCAAGTGCGAGTGGTTGATACTATTCTGCAGAACACCTACCAGATATTTGATGACGATTAGATTAGGTGGAAATTCAAGAGAAGTAAGATTGGAAAGGGATCCACAGTAATTAAAGTACGAATGTACGATACCTTGAGCTTTGCAAGATACCACTTTTTGACAGCGAATGAGCAATGCAACGCGAAAATCCTCCATGGACGAGGGAGTTGTATCCGTGCAAAACCAAATTTAGCACTGGCATATTACCTCTTAGCCTTCGATGAAATATTGTAACAACCTGTGTATGATCTCTTCATTCGGGCATACGATGCACCCGGTTAGACCTTGAAAGTACCTTACTTCTTCGTCCCCATCTTCATTCTATATATCTGAAATTGTCATATCTAAACATGCTCTCGTCGTGGATCTTGCCGCCGTCGTCTTCCTTGAAGCTCATAAAATCACAGACTCTGAATCATTCTCAATTACTTTGGCAGCTATCGATTCTTCCAATCTAAAAGCTCGTGCGCTCTTCCGATGGAAAGATTATTTAGCGAATGACCTTCGCTGAAAGACAGCAAATTACTCTTATTGACTGAGACGGGGTTCGAATGCAATCTCATGGTTGAAGGGACAAACCGAAGATTCCGAGCAGATTGAAGTCTGTCTCTATCGAATACATTTTCCTCCCAATTCGCAGCCGCTTAAGAAAGCATTGGAGAGAAGTTGTCTGTTCTGCGAATGGAACAATGAAAATACTTAATGCGCAACGCGTCGATATGCTGGCTATCCGAACATTACTATGAAGATCGGAAGATAAAGGACGTCGACAGCGGATCTTGAGGCCGGTGAAAGAGGAAAGCAAGTGTTGAATAGAGAGGCGAGACGGCTGCTAGCTGGATGATTAGCTAGCCATGTCAGAAAATGGGACATAATCAAGCTTATATACTCATTTGATTTATGGAGTAAGACGTGATTGACGAATGAAGATTTTCATGGATGAAAATTTATATTGGCTGATGAATAGGGGGCCTCACTAGACAGGGTTCTGATTCGTCGACGTAGCTACTTTCCATGATGCAGATAACCTCATCAACGGATGAGATCCATCGTTCGCAAGTTGCAAGACATAAATACTCTTCAAGTGACCATCCGTAATGTTTTCGACTACGCAACGTGGTTGATGCCTCGCGACTCAACCTGTAAAGATCCAAACTCGATGCAAATGCAACAATGCCGCAAAAGACGCTCCAAGGTATCATATCATACAATCATGAAATCATGCACAAAAATGCACCAAAACTCGTGCTTACAGGATAACCTTCTTCGCTATCCAAACAGTACTATCATAGAATAGCCTTCCTCGCCCCAAAAAGCGTCAGACTAAGACTGGTATCGTTCTCTGTAACCAAGGGCGTTGCATCTTGCATCATTTCCCATCTACGTAGCGGGAAAAGCTGCATTGTCGTCGTCTTGGCCGTCACCACGGACCCGGTGGCTGGCCCCGTAGGCTTTAACTCGGAGGCTGTCGAAGTAGGGTTTGTGACGAGCTGCAACCATTCGTTTTCTATGCTTTCGGAATAGCCGAATAGAAACACCAGGCAGGGTTCTTTTGTTCTTTGTTGGTCGCGAAGGATACGAATGCATCGTAAGCGCGTCTCTTCTGTTTGGAGGTCGGTAAGGGAGGCAAGGGTGTCATAGATGTAAGACGGAAGGGTCGGATGAGTGGACAGGATAGGGTTGATAAGCAGTAGGCTTAAAGTTACGAGAAGGCGCGTGAGGGTACTTTGGGAGAACTTTGGGTGTTGAAGAGTGGATTGGTGGATAAGGAGGAGACGGAGAAGTATATCGATGGAAAGGTAGCTATGCTCTAGCCCCTGGTCGCTCTTATGCGCAGGAAGCCCCTCAGTGCTGGGCTGATCTATCGAGAGCGGGGGTGATGTGAGGAGAGCAGTCAACCTATCTGCAATCTGTGCGACCAACAGAGACGTGACATCATTCTTAATGCTGAAGGCAGTCGCCGCGACGACGGATGCTAGGACATCTGTAAGTCTCTGCCTATGCGTTAGATCCGCATCTGCTTCTTTGTAAGCGTCTAGTACGAGCTTGCTCTCTGCTTCTTCCCGGACTTGAAGTGCTTGGTCTGCAGCCAGCCCCGATGCCAGAATTGGCCAGTAGAGCAAACATACATCATCCGATGATTTTACGGTTTGCACGAGGATTGCCATCAGCGTGCTTGCAGCGTTATCCGAGCTCCTCGCTGCTGCTCCGAAAGCTGTCCTGAGTTTTAATTGACATATTGGTAAGTTCAAGTCGCCTACAACCTCAAGGAGCTTTATGATTTGGTCTCTAAAACCTAGGTGTGATGACGCTTGAGAATGAGATGGGTAGACTATATCGTCGATTAATAATTGGACTTGGTCGACAGATAAGCCCGGATCGAAGGCACTGCTGATTTCCGAGAAGTTCTGGCCATGCTGTGTTAGAAGAGTCTGGATCAACGTCCTGATCCCAGAACTTGTTATCATGTCGCGAGCCCTAGCGCAAGGGACTTCTTCCCTCGAACAGGCATCGATTGCAGCGCGAACTAAAACAATCACTGAAGAAAATGATGCTTTCATAGCTCGCTGCTGCTGGAAGTGGAAGCGGTACTGTCTGTAAACCATCTGAGGCAGATACTTCAACTCGGTAAGGGTCAACAGATCCAGCGCATCCAAACCCACTTCGATGAACTTACTCAGAGGAGCAGTGCCTTGTAGAAGGGCGGCGGTTCGTGCAAGCACAAGGTCTAACGTAACGATCTTGGTACAAATCAATGGCGGTAGGATGATTGTGAGTGAAGGCCGGCTTGTCGAGCATAGTATGCCTTGAAGCCAGTCTGTGATCAACATGTCAAACGTCTTGGCACCAAAGGATCGCACCTGCACTAGCAGATCCGCAAAATTAATGGACGGTGGCATGGGCTCACGCCATGAGAGCTCCAGACGGCCGATGATTGTCTTGAACACTTGCGACAGAACTTGCTTATCCATACTGGTGCCACTTGCTAGCAACCGGTCTATTTCATCCGCGAAGGTTGCTTCGGCTGACTGTAGAGTTTCAGCCATGTGGTCTGAGATGGGAGAGCATGCAGTAACAGATATTGTCTGCTGGTAAAGCAGTAATTCTTTGCGTAGATATCTGGCTTCATGCACCGACTTTGGAAGCCGTTCCCCCAAATCTATGAGCGACTCGACAAAAGAATTTTCGACACGCTGTCGCTTGTGGATGTTTTGATACTGTTGCCATAAACTTTGGAACAGATCATCCACGGCACCGATAGCTGCCATTGTATCAAAATGATGATTGATCGTGTCGGTTATAGCGGTTAAGATCAAGTCGTCTGTGCTATTGGACACTATCTTCAGAACATCGGCTAGAATGGTAAAGTCCTCAATTTCCTCAAGAACATGTCGCACTCCATGATACTGTCTCAATGTGATTGTAATACAGGGTTTGACTTCGGTGCCAAATCCCTGCTCAGTTCCGTCCTCGATCGCACGAGGACTATTTGCATTGCGGGCCTGAAAGCGAAAAGCAACAGCTTGGCGGATCCAGCGGCCTATATCAGACTTGATTGTTTGGCTCAGTTGCGCTATGTCCCAATGCTTCAGTTCATGGTCGGTCAAGGCATCCGGAACGACGCAGATCCCTGGGATGCGCCTAGAGATCCAAGACTTTACAGAATTGATCGTGACGTTCTCTTCAGCGATAGAAGCGCCTACTGAAGATACAAGTATTCTTCTCAGATTCAGAATATGGGTTGGCAGACCATACAGAGGGAGCTCAAAGAGTAGACGCACCTCGCAAGGACCATCCTAAATCTGTCAGTCGTGTTTTGACTGCTATGGAGAAGAGTTTGCTTACCCGATTGGGCCTTTTACATCTGTATAATGTTCCCCGAGACAGCAGCCATTCGAGATACCTTCCGACTAAGAAATGCTTCGAGCGCACCAGCTCTGCAAGGAGCCTGTAGGTGTTGCCGCTGTGTAATCCTGCCAAGTCCGGATTGGCCGCAAGAAAATCTAAGATCGGTTTTTCTACATCGAAACCGTGCTTGGACCATCTACGCAGCATACGAGCGGCAACGTATAGCCTGGCGTGCCCTCGCCTGTATAAGCTCGTAGCCCACTCCAGGCAGGTAATCACAAAAACACCGCTGTTATCTGTGGCCGCCAAACAATCGTCGGTGAACTTAACCATCTTTGGCCATTCGGTATTGCTATCAAGTAGTGTGATGAGCTCTTGCCTTGGAGATGGCGTTACATGCCAGCTTTG